>Ga0182010_10000043_pt1 | contig 67104 bp, 68 predicted proteins | sample 611E1MmetaG_FD_120488 | JGI IMG/M metagenome (GOLD analysis project Ga0182010, IMG submission 120488) | Permafrost microbial communities from Stordalen Mire, Sweden - 611E1M metaG | ecosystem: Environmental > Terrestrial > Soil > Wetlands > Permafrost | place: Sweden: Stordalen | collected... | reverse complement strand
TGCGATCTTGCCCATCCCCTTCTTGGCGTCGAGGAGGGGACCGGGGCAGGCCGCTCCCCGGGCGTCGATGATCTCGGCGGCGGTGACGGCTTCGAGCTCGGTTACGTTGAGGGCGCTCATCTCTGATCTCCGATTACTGCAGGTGGCTGATTCGCGAGGGTGTTGTGACCGGGCTCAGCTCGGCGGGAATGCGCTCGTGACAGGGTCTCGCCCGATCGTTCCCACCTGACCTTCTGTCCCTTCGGATCGGCTGGTGTACGCAGCAGCCACATCGCCTAGCCGAGCGATCCGTCGAATCAGAACTTGGCGCATCAGGCTGCAAGCGGCCACGATCTCGGGGTCGGCGAGTCGATAGCGGACTTCTCGCCCGTCGCGAACGGCTTCCACCAGGCCGACGCTGCGCAGCGCGGCGAGATGCTGCGAGATCGCCGGCTGGCGATCGCCGAAATGCTCGGCGATCTTCCTGACCTCAATCGGGCCGGTTTCGCTCAGGAGATGGATCAGTTCGAGGCGGCGGGGGCTGGCCATCGTCTTGAGGAGCGAGGCCTGAAGGCCGTAGATGCCGTCCTCGGGTCGCAACACGGCTCAGCGCTCGCCTGTGGGCGCGGTCGACACGAGCCGGAAGACATGGCTGTGTTCGCGCGAGACCTGGAAGGGGTTCGACATTGGGCGACTCCGGGCTTGGGAGCTATTCGTGGTATATGAATAGATGACCTGCCTGCATATGTCCCCTTCCGCATGTCACGTCGTGCCAGCCCTTTGGCCCTGAGTAGACTGCTTAGATATTCCGGGGCGCCCGGTCCTGGCCCGGTCGTGGAAATGCCGGGAAGGATGGTCCGACGCTACTTCACCCGGCGGGCGACCAGCTCGACCAGGTGGAAGTGGTGCGGCTCCCCGAGCGCGGTCTGAGTCTCCTCTTCGCGATCGACCCAGTGTTCGATCTCGAACGAGGCGAGGCTCGCGCGGATCGTCTGGGGCGACGGGCACGTCATCGTGGGATCCGAGGCCGAGCCGTCGCGGTCTCCGAACAGCATCGCCGCGACTCGCCCGCCGACGGCCAGCGCTGCGAGTACTCGCTCCCATGTCCGCCAGAACGGCTCGGGAGCGAGGAAGGGAAGGCAGAGGCTGGCGTTGACGAGATCGCACGCCGGTACGTCTACAGTGGCAAGGTTGGCCACTCGGGTCTTGAGAGCCAGACGGAGCTGCGGCGATGTGGCGGCCCGGAGCGTCTCGATCGCACCGGCCTCTCGATCTATCGCCAGAACGCTCCAGCCTGCTCGCAGGAGCTCTCGCGCGTCTCGGCCCGCCCCGCAGCCAAGGTCTACGGCGAAACGCTTGCGCGGGTGTTCGGCATCGTCTGCGGCGAATAGCTGGAGCGCCAGCTTCACCGTCTCCCACGCTGGACGGTCGACGGTCACGGCGTAGTAGCGAGACCAGTAGTCGGAGCCCACCATGGTCCGAGCGTAGCAGTTCGGCGCGATCGAAGATCGGACGACGAGGTGCGATCCAGACCGTTGGGGCCGGCTGCCTGAGAGGTTCGGTATCCTTTTCGAGCGCCATCTCGTCCTTGGAGTAGAGCGGCCGATCGTCGGCCGCGAATCAAGGAGAAGACCCCGTGAAACTGCAGATCAACGAGCATCCTATCGACCGCGTCGTCCGGATCGTCCTGGCCGTCGCCCTCTTCGCTCTCGTCGCCACTGGTTCCGTCGCCGCGCCGTGGCTCTATCTTGCGGGGTTCGTCGGAGCGATCCTGCTCGTGACCGGCGTCGTCGGCTTCTGCCCGCTCTACGCGATTCTCCGGGTCTCGACGCTGCCGTCACGCCGATGAGTCGATGACCGATCCACACGCGACGATCGACACTGCGGACCGGGCCGATGAGGGCGACGCTTTCGCGGCCCGGCTCGCGGCCGAGCTCCCATGGCTCGTCCGCCTGGCAACCCGCCTGGTCACCGATTCCGACCAGGCGGAGGACTGTGCCCAGGAGACGATCGTCGGGGCCTGGCGCCGGCGAGATCAGCTCCGGGACTCGTCGGCACTGCCGGCCTGGCTACGGCGCAGTCTCGTCAATCGGATCATCGACCGCTCCCGCCGCCACCACGACGAGCTCGATGTCGAGGCCGTCGAGGAAGACTGGCGGGACGACTCGTACTCGGTTCAGCCGGAGCGAGTGCTCGAGCGGGCCGAGCTGCGAGACGAGCTCCAGGATGCCCTGGCTCGGTTGCCGGTCATCTACCGTGTCCCGGTGATCCTCCACGACGCCATCGGCTGGACTGCCAGCGAGATCGCCGACGCGATGGAGATCGGCCTGCCGGCGGCGAAGCAGCGCCTCCGCCGGGGAAGGATGATGCTCGTGAGTGCCCTCGCATCAGACGATGCCCGCCGGAGAGCCAGCTTGGCTCAGCCGATCCGCTGCTGGCAGGCCCGCCGCCACGTGTCGGCGTACCTGGACGGCGAACTCGACGATCGGACGAAGGGGCTGGTAGAGGGACATCTGGCGGGCTGCCCGACCTGTCCTCCGCTGTACGCGAGCTTGGTCGGGGTGAAAGCCACGATGGGTGAACTGCGCGATCCCGACTCGGTCGTGGAAGATGAGATTGCGGGCAGAATCCGCGAAGAACTCTCGGCCGAACACGCGCCGGCGGTGACTCTCGCGGCTCCCCCTACAATCCGGGCATGAGCGCCACCGAGCCTGCAGGAGCCGGCGGGTCAACCGGACGCGTCTTCCAGAGAGTGCTGGGCCGCGATCTGCCGAGGGCCGTCCGTGCCGAAGGCTGCACCATCTGGGACGCGGACGGCAGGGCCTACCTCGATGCCGCCGGCGGGGCCGTCGTCGTCAACGTGGGTCACGGGCGCCAGTCGATCGTGGATGCCGCCGAGAAGCAGGCGCGCGACTTCACTTACGTGCACGGCACCACTTTCACCAGCGAACCACTCGAGACCTACGTGCGGGCCGTGGGGCGATACCTTCCGCTCGACGACCCGGCAATCTACCCCGTCAGCGGCGGATCCGAAGCCATCGAAAGTGCGCTGAAGATGGCGCGGGCGTATCACCTGGCCCGTCGCGAGCCGGATCGGACGGTCGTGATCGCCCGCCATGGGAGCTACCACGGCAATTCGTTGGGGGCGCTGGACCTCTCCGGACGTGAGCCGCTGCGCCGGCCCTACGAGCCGTGGCTGGGCCGCTTCAGCCACGTCAGCGCCGCGTATCCGTACCGTGCGGGAGAGGCCGCGGCCCACGCCTTGGGCGACGCGGATCAGCTTGCCGCGGAGTTGGAGGCGGCCATCGCCGATGCGGGGCAGGGGAGAGTGGCCGCGTTCGTGGCCGAGCCGATCGTGGGCGCGACGCTGGGTGCCGTGGTCCCGCCGGAAGGCTACTGGCCGGCCGTCGCGGAGGTGTGCCGGCGCCACGGCGTGCTCCTGATCGCCGACGAGGTGATGACTGGCTTCGGGCGCACGGGCCGCTGGTTTGGGCTGGATCACTGGGGCGTCCGGGCCGACGTGATGGCCGCGGCCAAGGGCGTTGCCGGCGGCTACTTCCCGCTGGGGCTCGCCGTCGCCAGCGGTGCGGTCTACGACACGATCGCCGCGGGCGGCGGCCTCGTGCACGGCTTCACGTACAGCCACTCCCCGGTGGGCGCGGCGGTGGCGCTGGAAGTGCTCCGCATTTTGGAGCGGGAGGACCTGGTTGCCGCGAGCAAGACAAAGGGCGAGCGGTTGCTGACGCTGGTGAGCAAGCGCCTGGGCGACCACCCGAACGTTGGCGACGTGCGCGGCCGCGGCTTGCTCGTCGGGATCGAGCTCGTGGCCGACCGCTCCACGCGCCGGCCGTTCCCGCGCCAGGCGCGCCTCGTCGAAGCCGTGATGTCCCATGCCCGCAACGCCGGTCTGCTGCTCTACCACGGCACGGGCAACGCCGACGGCACTAACGGCGACACCATCCTGCTGGGGCCGCCGTTCGTTGTCACGGAGACGGAGATGGCGACGATCGCCGAGACTCTGGGAGAAGCGGTCGAGCGGGCGACGGCCGAGGTAGCCGGCTAGCCGGTCGCGGACGAGGGAGCGCCGGATGGCCTTCCGTGCGTCTGTCGACGAGGGCGCGAGTCAAATTGAGGGAGCGATCGCCCGTGATGGTGATCACGTCCACCGGCTGAAGAGGCCGCCCAGCGTGCCGGCCGTCTGTGCCCTCCGGGCGGTCAGTTGCCCCGTCCGCGGCGGCTTCGTGTGACGATGTAGAAGCCCAGAAGAACGATCAACAGCGGGCCGACGAGCCGGTCCGCGGCGAAGTTCGAGTTCGCCGCCGCCACTTCGCTGCCGCCCCACAAGGCCAGCAATGCGCCCAGTCCGAGGGTCCAGCCCCAGCGCCGACCGGCCGAGGATCGGATCAGGGCGATGGCCATGACGCCGATCCCCAGGAAGAACATCCCCCAGCCCTGGCCGTGGATCAGGCCCGCGCCGCTGAGCAGATCCGAGAGCGCCAGGGCGCTCACGAAGACGCCGGCGTAGAGAGCCAGATCGCTGCGGTCTCGCACGCCGGTAACGATCAGAATCACTCCGACCGCGAGAAAGAAGGCCGACGCACCGATCTGCGCGTCGGGGAAGAGCTGCCCTGCGGCCAGCACAAGGCCCAGGAAGATCAGGAAGATGCCCGCCAGAGGCACTCCGCCGCGGCGGCTGCCCCAGCTGCCCTCGAATCCCCAGCTGTCGACGCGTACCGCCTTGGGCGGCTCATCCGGTCTGCTCATGGCACGGAGAGTACCAGCCGGCCGGTCAACAGGCGACCCCCGACCGCCAGCGGTCAGGAATCCAGCGTCGCCTCCACGCTCAGCTCGACGTTGCCGGCCAGCGCTCGAGAGATCGGGCAGCCGTCCTTGGCCTGCCCGGCAATCGCCCGGAAGCGATCCTCGTCTATCCCCGGGACGCTGCCGTGAACCCTGAGCCGGCTCGAGAGGACGGTCAACTTGCCATCGACTCGGTCGGCCGTGATCTCGGCGGTAACCGACAGGCGATCGGGCGGCGTCCCCGCTTTCGTAAGCTCGCTGGCGAGAGCCATTGAATAGCAGCTGGCATGCGCGGCGGCGAGCAGCTCCTCCGGGCTGGTTCGGCCGTCCGCATCTTCCATACGAGAGGCCCACGTCACCGGCAGCCCTTTGAACGCCTTGCTGGAGACGGCGTCCAGGAGTCCCGAGCCCGAGGCCAGATTGCCCTTCCAGACCACCGCGGCACTACGAACGACAGCCATCGAGGTTCCTCCAGGAGTTTTCTTCACCCGGATCTTCGCACGTCTCTCGGCGGTGAGGGTGCGGCACCCGCGACTCGCCGGCCCGCGGGACACCACTCAGGCGGACGCGGCGGGACGAGTGGCTGAGATGGCGCCGCCTTGCGCTCGCCGGCCGGACGCGTGGCGGACCCGCACCCGACCGGCCAGGGCTCCGAACAGCGAACGGTGAGCGCGATCGGCGGCAGGGGCGAGGGCGTCGGCTCCGGCGAACCCGAGGTATGCGTTCAGCGCCTCGGCGAGGGCCGGCACGAAGCCGGGACTCTCGAGAGGATCAAAGGCGGCCTCCCATCCGAGGCCGAGAATGCGCACTTCCTTTGAGCCGCGGTCGATGCGCGGCTCGATTCGGCCCACGAGCTCGTCGCCAAAGAGGATCGGCAGAACGTAGTAGCCCCAGCGGCGCTTCGCCGCCGGCGTGTAAACCTCCCAGCGGTAGTCGAAGCCATAGAGCGGCGCGAGCGCCTGGCGATCCCACATGATCGGATCGAGCGGTGCGAGGAAGCTGCAGCCCGGGCTTCCGTCGCCGGGGCGAGGCTCCGCGCCGGTGGCCTCCGCGGCGATCTCCCGTTCGGCCTGGGCCAGCAGCGGAAGCTCGTCCGCCACGACGTAGCGTTGCCCCTTGAGCCCCTCGACCGCGACCGGGACGATCTCGCCGCGATCTACCAGCTCGGCCCGGAGATCGCCCCGCACGGCCGCGGGTCCGATGCCCAGCCACAGCTCGCCGCTGCCTGAGGACCCGAGCAGGCCGTGGGCTCGGAATCGCGATAGGAGCTTGTGGCGCAGCTGCTCGCGCTCCGGCACGCGAATCTCCAGGAGATCGGCGGGGAAGAGCCGCTCGGTCAGGTCGTAGTAGCGGCGGTTTCCGTCGCGCCTCGCCAGCCCCAGGCGACCGGAGACCTCCAGTGCCTCGAGCACCGCTCTGACCGCCGACGTGGGACCCCACCACCACGAGATGGCCTCACTGCGCTCGAAGTCGGCCGAGCTCTTGGGACCCTCTGCGGCGATCGCGGTCAGGACCTTCTCCGTCAGTGGGCCTTGTCCGGCCAGCAGCTCGCCAGACCGCCCGGCAGCCGCGGTCTCCCAGGAGATTCGGTAGTAGGGCAGCTCGCGCGTCGGCAGCAGGTTCAGCGACTTGTTGTAGGCCTCGAAGAGGAGGCGCCGTCCGTAGAGCAGCTCGTCGGTGATCTCGCGCCTGTAGCCGGCGATCCGGGCGGCCAGCACGAGGTCGTGGTTACGCCCGGCCACCCCGAGCGGGTCGAACTGGAGTGAGCCTAGCCGGTCGACGACGGCCAGCACGCTCTCCGGGGTAGCGGGCAACGCGCGCGGGGGTGCGAGCAGGTGCCTGATGGCCAGGAACCGGCGAGCCACGGTCTTGTCGATGTGAGGGGGCATGGCGCGATTGTGGGGCAATCCCGTGTCAGGAGCTGGCAGGTATCTCGCCCATGGTGTCGGCCGCCGCCTGGGGGCGCTCCGCCCGGAGCAGGACAAGCGATCGGGGGCCGACTGTGATCGAATCGCCGGCGGCCAGAGGACCGATCGGCGGAGCGTCCGGCGTCTCGCCACGGTCCGGCGCCACGCCAGCGTCCGGCGTCTCGCCAGCGTCCGGCGTCGCGCCACTGCCGGAGGCGGCTCCCCGGGCAGGCCCGCCGGCCGTTCCGGCGAGCGAATCGACCTCTCGCTCCCAGGCACGCGGTCCGTCGACGTCCGGAAGGATGAACGTCAGAGGCTCCCACCAACCATTCAGCACCAGAAGCAGATCGTCGTCGAGGATGGGCCGGCCGTGCTCGTCGAGATCCGGGTCACGGCCGCCGTCGAAGTAGGCCGCGACGCTTCGCGCCTCGTTGCTCTGCCAGTCCGAGTCGGTCATGGCCGATCCGGCCGGCCCGAACCACCGGATGTCGTGCTCCGGCGCGCCGCGGGCGAAGCGGTGGCGGCGCAGCACGGGATGTCGCCGCCGGGCTGTGATCAGTTCGTGGACAAAGGCCAGCATCTCCTGGTCGGCCGCGCCCCAGTCGAACCATGACACCTCGTTGTCCTGGCAGTAGGCGTTGTTGTTGCCGCCCTGCGTCCGGCCGATCTCGTCGCCGCCGAGCATCATCGGAACGCCCAGGCTGAGAAGCAGCGTCCCCAGAAGCGCTCGGGACTGGCTGGCGCGGAGCTGCCGGATCTGCGGATCGTCAGTCGGGCCTTCGACCCCGCAATTCCAGGACCGATTGTCATCGGTTCCGTCGTTGTTCAGCTCGCCGTTGGTCTCGTTGTGCTTGTGGTCGTACGAAACCAGGTCGCGCAGCGTGAAGCCGTCGTGGCAGGTCACGAAATTGATAGAGGCGTTGGGCCGGCGGCGGGACGGCCCGTACAGATCGGCGGAGCCCGTGAGGCGCGTCGCGAGGTCTGCCAACGTTCCGTCATGGCCGCGCCAGAAGTCGCGGACGGTGTCGCGGTATCTGCCGTTCCACTCGCTCCAGAGTGCCGGGAAACGACCCAGGTTATAGCTGTCGGACTGCCCCACGTCCCAAGGCTCGGCGATCAGTTTCACCTTCGATACCACCGGATCCTGCGACACGAGGTCGAAGAAGGCGGAGACTCGATCGAAGCGACCGTGTTTCCGGGCCAGCGCGACGGCCAGATCGAACCGGAAGCCGTCGACGTGCATCTGCGTGATCCAGTAGCGCAGCGAATCCATGATCAGGCGCAGGCACACCGGGTTGTCGGCGTTGAGGGAGTTGCCGGTGCCGGTGGTGTCGCGGTAGAGGCGCAGGTTGTCGGGCATGAGGCGGTAGTAAGCCGCGTTGTCGAAGCCGCGAAACGACAGGGTGGGTCCGAGGTGGTTGCCCTCCGCCGTGTGGTTGAAGACGACATCGAGAATGACCTCCAGGCCCGCGGCATGAAGACCCTTCACCATCGCCTTGAACTCGGCGACCTGGCCCCCCGGCCGGCCGGCTCGGACCTCGGCCGAGTAGGTGGCATGAGGCGCGAGGAACCCGAGCGTGCTGTAGCCCCAGTAGTTGTCGAGCCCCTTGGATCGGAGGAAGGCGTCGTCGGCGTGATGGTGAACCGGCTGCAGCTCCACGGCAGTGATGCCGAGGCTCGTGAGGTGGTCGATGGCAGGCGGGGTGGCGAGGCCGGCGTAGGTCCCCTGCAGATCCGGCGGCACGTCGGGGTGGCGCTGGGTGAAGCCCTTGACGTGCGTCTCGTAGATGATCGTGTCGGAGTAGGGGACTGCCGGCGCGGAGTCGTCGCCCCAATCGAAGTCGCTCGCCACGACGAGGCTGCGCGGCACGAAGGGGGCCGAGTCCAGCTCACTCATGGCCTCGGGGTTGTCGGGCATGTAGCCGGCCACGGCGTCACCCCAGGTCACGTCGCCGTCGATGGCCAGCGCGTAGGGGTCCAGGAGCAGCTTGTGGGGGTTGCACCTAATTCCGCGCCCCGGCTCGTACGGCCCGGAGACGCGGTATCCGTAGCGCTGGCCGGGCCGTACCCCCGGAACGAAGCCGTGCCAGATGCCGTCCTCCTCCTGGAGGGGCAGCTGGATCTCGACGCCGGCCGCATCGAAGAGGCAGAGTGAGACGCCGACGGCGACATCCGAGGAGACGGCGAAACCGGTGCCCTCTGCGTTGGGCGTGGCGCCCAGGGGGAATGGCTGGCCCGGCCATAGCTCGATCTTCAGCTGATCTCCCTCGCCACTAGGGCTGTTGGTTCTTGAACCGGCACGCGCCGACTCGAATTGTGCCCGACCGGCCCGCTAATACCAGCCGTGAGACCGCCAGAAGTTGTAGGCGTTGCAGGCCGATCCGTATCGGCTGTACACGTACCAGATGCCCCACTTGACCTGAGTCAGAGGGCTGTAGCGCCAGTTGGACCCGAAGGCCGCCATCTTGGATCCGGGATAGGCCTGGGGGATGCCGTACGGGCCTGAAGCTGGGTTGCCGGCCTGCGGGTTCCACTTGGATTCCGCGGTCCAGATGGCGCTTACGCAGTCGTATTGCTTCACCCCGATGCGGTTCTGGATATAGATCCGGGCATTCCAGACCGTGTCGCGAGGCGTCGGCGCCGGCGTCGGCTTGGGGGTGGGAGTCCCTGAGGGCCAGGGTTGTCTAGTAGTGGAGGGCGACGGAGTCGGCTGCGTGAAGGTCGCCGCGGGAGACCCCGGCCACGACAGGTCCCAGGTCGGAGCGGCCGTGGGACTGGCCTCGGCGATCTCCGTCGGTAACGGGCTGGCAGTGGCCGGGGCGCTCGGAGATGCCGCGACGGAGGGCGCCGGATCGGCCAGGACAGCCGGAGCGACCACGACGACGCCATCGGCGAGGAGGACGAGACCCGCCACCACCAGCAGGCCGATCGTAGCGGGTGACAATCGAATCAAAGACTTCCTCGGACTGGCGTGACGCTCCGTCTTCGTCGGAGGCTCAGGCTACTTCTTGTGTTGGCCCCTGTCGACGGAAGAAGGGGTGTCAGGGGGCGAGGTCGAGGCGCCGGACGCGCGCCAGACGCGACCACGCGTTGGCGCGACAACGGGCGGGGACCCGCATGGGTCCGGGATTCGAGGGCGGACGCGAAGTCGGAGTTTCTCGATGGCGTCCGGCCACCGGCCGGCCGCAGAATAGCACTCGTCGCGATCCGCGGGATTTGCGCCGTCTGGCCGCCTCAAACCGGACGTTTGACTCGTCGCCACGTAATCCCGATAATAAAGGTCGGAATTGAGAACACTTCTGCGGCGGCGGTCCGGCGTCCCCCTCCGCTCGGACCGCCGACCCATTCAAGGAGCCAGATGGCGACCAGCCCCGAGATCGTCTCCAGCGAGTACAAGTTCGGTTTCCACGACGATGTGGACTACCTCGAGGAGACCAAACACGGCCTGACTCGCGAGACGGTCGAGGAGATCAGCCGGATCAAGGGCGAGCCGGCGTGGATGCTCGAGTTCCGCCTACGGGCGTATGAGCATTTCCTCTCGCGGCCGATGCCCCAGTGGGGCGGCGACCTCAACCAGATCGATCTCGACAAGATCGTCTACTACCGCAAGCCGTCCGAGGGCGAGGAGAAGTCCTGGGACGACGTCCCGGACAAGATCAAGAAGACGTTCGAGCGCCTTGGGATCCCCGAGGCGGAGCGCAAGTTCCTCTCCGGGGTTGGGGCGCAGTACGACTCGGAGGTGGTCTACCACTCCGTTCGTGAGGAGCTGACCAAGATCGGCGTCGTCTTCATGGGCACCGATGAGGGCCTGCGCCAGTATCCGGAGCTCTTCAAGAAGTACTTCGCCACGGTCGTGCCGCCCGAAGACAACAAGTTCGCGGCCCTGAACAGCGCAGTCTGGTCCGGAGGGTCTTTCGTCTACGTCCCCAAGGGCGTGGAGGTCCCGCTGCCGCTGCAGGCCTACTTCCGCATCAACGCCGAGAACACGGGCCAGTTCGAGCGGACGCTGATCATCGTGGACGAGGGCGCCAAGGTCCACTACATCGAGGGCTGCACCGCCCCGATCTACACCACCGACGCGCTCCATGCCGCCGTGGTGGAAGTGATCGCGCTGCCGCACTCCAAGGTCCGCTACACGACGATCCAGAACTGGTCGAACGACGTCTACAACCTGGTCACGAAGCGGGCCCACGCCCATGCCCACTCCACCGTGGAGTGGATCGACGCCAACACCGGCTCCCGGCTGACGATGAAGTACCCGAGCATCTACCTGCGTGGCGAGGGTGCCACCGCCGAGGTGATCTCGGTCGCGGTCGCCGGACGCGGGCAGCACCAGGACACCGGCGCCAAGGCGATCCACCTGGCTCCGAACACGCGCAGCCGGATCATCAGCAAGTCGATCTCAAAGGACGGTGGCCGGACGACATATCGGGGCCAGCTGAAGGTCGCGCCCGGAGCGACGGGAGTCGTGGCCAGCGTCCGGTGCGACGCGCTCATCCTCGACGAAGGCAGCCGCTCCGACACGTACCCATACATCGACATCCAGGAAGACGACACGACGATGACTCACGAGGCCACCGTCGGCAAGATCAGCCAGGACCAGGTCTTCTACCTGATGAGCCGCGGCTTGACCGAGAACGAGGCCACGAACCTGGTCGTCCAGGGGTTCCTGGAGGTCTTCACCAAAGAGCTTCCGATGGAGTACGCGATCGAATTCAACCGCCTCGTGAAGCTCGAGATGGAGGGCTCCCTCGGATGACCGCCGCAGAGGGGGAGAAGGCGGCCGCCGCCCCGACCGCCGGGTCGTCTGTGTCCAGGCCGTCCGCCCGTCAGGCGCCGACGGACCTGACGCTGAGCTTCGTCGACGAGGCCACGGTCCGCGAGCTGGCGGCGTCGCGGGGTGACCCCGAGTGGCTGCTGGCCGACCGTCTGGCGGGGTTGCGCGCCTTCGACGCGCTGCCGATCGAGACCAACCCGCTCTACACCACCTACGTGGATCTTCGGAACGCGCACCTGGCCGGTATCCGGCCGGTCCCGGCGGCGGGCGATTCGATCGCCGCGGCCGCCGCCGGCGCGGACCAGCGACTACTTCCCGAGGGCGCCGCCGCGTTCGCGGAGCTCGGCGAGACCGGCGCCACGGCGCTCGTCGTCTCGCCCGCTGCCAGGGCCGAGGGGATCGTGCTTGAGACTCTCGCCGACTTTGCGGCCCGAGACCCGGAGCAGTTCCGGCGGCTGCTGGACGGTGGCTGCACCCTGCCGGAGAACGACAAGCTGGCTCAGCTCAACCGAGCCCTGTGGTCTGGCGGGGTCTTCCTCTACGTCCCGGACGGAGTGAGACTCGAGCGACCGGTGGTCATCCGCTGGTCGGTGGGCACGCCGGGAGCGGCGCTGCTGTCTCGGACCGTGATCTCGGTCGGCGAGGACGCCGAGGTCTCGATCCTGGAGGAGCAGGTCTCGTCCGAGGGCGGCCCCGAGGAGTCCCTCGGGCAGAGCTTCTTCGCCGGAACCTCGGAAATCCGCCTGGGCGCGGGTTCGAACCTCTCGTTCGCCGGCCTGCAGGATCTTCCGCTTCGCCAGGTGGCATTCCAGCACCGCTCGGCCGTGGTCGGAAAAGGAGCCACGCTTCGCTGGGCGCTTGCCCAGCTCGGCAGCAGGATCGTTCGGAGCCGGATCGACAACCGGCTCGAAGGCGACGGTGCGACGGTGGAGCAGGCCGAGATCGTCTTCGGATCGGCGGACCAGCTGTTCGACCTTACCTCCTACACGCGCCACGTTGGCCGCGACACGACCGGGAATCTGCTCTCGAAGGGCGCTTTGACGGACAGGTCGCGGGCCTACATGAAGGGCCTCGCGACGATCGAGACCTCGGCCCACGGCACTGATAGCTACCTGGGCGAGTTCGCGATGCTCCTCTCAAAGCAGGCTCGTTCGGTGGCCATTCCCAGCCTGGAGATCGACCAGCCCGACTGCCGCCGGGTGGCCCACGCGAGTTCCGTCGGCCCGATCGACGAGACGCAGCTCTTCTACCTGGAGAGCCGAGGACTGGAGCGCGAGGATGCGCGCAAGTTCATCGTCCTGGGTTACTTGGAGCCGGTCGTCGCGCGCGTGCCGCTCGAGGCGGCGCAGGAGAGGTTGCGGGACCTGCTCGAGGCCAAGTGGACTGCTCAGACCGGTTCGCGACCGGCCGCCGCCGTGGCCTGAGCCTGGGATGAGCCGCCGCCTGGACCTGTGTGCCGCCGAGGACGTCCCGCCCGGCACCATGAAGATGTGCGAAGTAGACGACGAGCTGGTCCTGGTGACGAACCTTGGAGGAACCTTCCACGCCACCCAGGGGGTCTGCAGCCACGAGTACTTCGAGCTTGACCGGGGATTCCTGACGGGCGAATCCCTGACCTGCGCGCTCCACCTGTCGCGCTTTTCGCTGGACGACGGCGAGGCCCTGGACCCGCCTGCTGAGCTGCCACTCGCCGTCTACCCGGTCGTGGTTGCCGACGGCCGCATCCTGATCGAGGTCCCGGAGGGTCCGCTCGAGGTCAACCGCTGATCGCCGGCTAGCCGTCGCCGACGAGTAGCTCCAGGTTGCCGGCCTGATCGACGCAGACGACCACCACATGGCTGCCGTTGCCGACGACCGCCAGCACTTCGATCGGCGGAGTCGCTGGAATGCCTGCGACCGCCTGCCAGGTCCGCCCGTCCGGCGACGTCCAGACTCCGAACGATCCCCAGTTCGTTACGCCGGCCATCGTGACCGCAGGTTGCGATCCGCCCCCGACGTATCCGCCCGGACCGGCCGCAAAGACTGTCATCCAACCCGGAGCGGGAACTCGGGTCGAGGGCGTCCAGTTGGTCATATCAGGGCTGGTCCAGAGCAGCAGGTCTCGCGGAGTCGAGGGTTGGCCGGACGCGACGCCGACGTCGCCGAAGGAGACGTAGCCGCCGCCCGGGGCCTTTGCGATCGGGCCCATCGCGGAATACTGGGTTCCCGAGGGCGAAGCGTAGCCCGCTGGCCCGGTGTAGGTCTGCGTCCAGACGCGGCCGTCGGGCGAATGCCACACCGCCGCCCGATCCGACAGGGGGCCCCGGATAACCCACCCGTCGGAGACGCCGTACAGGGCATCTATCGCACCGTCCGCCGGTAGTCCCGACGTGGCGACCGAGCGCCATGTGGCCCCGTCAGTGGAGATCCAGAACTCTGTTCCGGTTGTGGCGTATCCCCAAGCGAGGAAGCCGGCCGGGCCGGCCGCGACCCCAAAGGCGTCAGTTCCGTCGGGAGCGGGCAGCACGGTCGCTTGCCATGTCGTCAGGTCGGACGACGTCCACGCCATCGGGATGCTGTTGGACGCATTGCCCGTCCAGCCGACAGCCACGATCTGGCCGCCCGAGGATGCCACTGAGGTCACCGTGGCGGCGTCGCTCGGCAGGACGGCCCGTTCGGTCCAGGTGATGCCGTCGCCGGACTGGAAGACGCTGGTCTGGAGCTTGATGAGGATGCCTTGCTCCGTCTGGAAGCTAGGGCCTGCCGTGGATGGAACGAAAGCGAGGAAGCCGGCGGAGCTGCCGGTCGTAGCCGCGAAGACGGGCGACTCGGACGGGCTGCGCAGCATCATCTGTGGCAACGCGCCGCTGACCATCCGCCAGCTCGACCCGGGCAGTTGCTCGACCGACGGGGTTGGCCGCGGGGCGGCGGTCTGGGGAATTGGGCTCATCGCGCCCGTCGGGGAGCCGGGTGCGGCACTTGGAGTGGTGGTCGGGGAAGCGGGCGACGACGACCGCAAGCTCAGGGCATATACCCCGGAGCCGACGACCGCGAGGATGGCCAGGGCCGCGGCGACCCGGCCCGCGAAGCGGAGACCATATCCACGACGGGGCCACGGCCTAGCGTGCCCGGCCGGTTCCGACGTGACGTCTTCCAGCGTTTCCCGCAAGGACGCCGGCGCCCGATCAGGAACCGAATCTGACAGCCAGTCGCGAATGGTCTGTTCGGTGTCGAGACGCTGGTCGGTCATCGACGGGCCTCCTCGGATGACTCGATTGCCTCACGGAGCGACTTGAGGGCGTAGTGAAGACGGGACTTCACCGTGCCGGAAGGGATGCCCAGCCGTGCGGCGATCTCGTCCACGGGAAGATCGCGCCAGAATCGGAGGACGACGATGATTCGCTGGTCCGGCGTCAGCTGGGCGAAGGCTGGCTCCAGGACGAGCCTCGCCGCCGTCGCCCCGTGCGAGTCGGCAGCCGCCACCTCGAACGCGTCGTCGAGGCCAACGACGTGGACAGTTCTGGTGTGCCTCATCCGATTGCGGCAGACGTTGACCAGGATCCGATCGAACCAGGCGTCGAAGCGGTCCCTGTCGCGCAACGTCCCCCAGCTCGCCCAGGCCCGTGCGACAGCCTCCTGCGTCGCGTCCTCGGCTTCGTGGCGATCGCGCAGGATGAGCGTGGCGAGCCGGTAGCTTCTGAGGAGCCGAGCGTCGTCGAGAGCGGCGAACGCCTCGAGGCGCCGGCGCCGCCAGGTCTCCGGAGCCGTGGCCGCAAGACGCCTGTCGCCACCCGCGTCGGTGACCGCGAGCGCCGCTTGACGGTCCGGCGATCTGCGGAGTCCCCTCAGCCCTGGCAACTGCGCCTCCCATGCCATTCTGGCGGCCCTCCGGATCGCGCCGCTCGGCGCCTACACGAATGACACCCGAGCCGCCAGAAACGTTCAGCTATGACGGACGCTCCCGCCGGGCTGCGCCGTCTCTCGGCCGAGCGTCAGCGGCGAGGCGCCGGCCGTCACCCTGGGAGCAACCTGCCCAGGCCGAGCTGCTCTGCTCGGGCGAGTACGGCCGCGGCGAAGACCACGTCGGCCAGGCCCACGCCCAGATGCGTCACCAGGACGCGGCCACCCGCTCGAGGCGGTGCCTCTCCCCGCAGGATCTCGCCGAGCGTGGCATCAGGGTCGGGGTAGCCGGCGAAGCCCGAGCCGGAGCGCGTGGCCAGAAACTGATCCCTCTCGTCGACGACGAAGAGCGCCTCCAGGGCCAGCGCCGCCGGGGCCTGCATGTCGTAGTCGACCGCCACGAAGAGCGTGTCGGGGGCAAGCCAGGCCGGATCGAGCGCCTGGTGGTTTGGGCCGAAGGAGACCATCGAGATCACCAGATCGGCCGAATCGACCGCCCGGCTCACGCTCGCGACGGCTTCCATCGAGCCGATCCCCTCGACCGCCGTCGACTCCTCCGCGAACTCGGTGGCGCGCGCGTGATCCACATCGACTACCCGAACCTGCGCGCCGGGGAGGAGATGGCCGACTACGGGGAGGTGGCCGCGAGCCTGGGCGCCCGCGCCGAGGATCGCGACCCGCAAGGCTCCGCCTGCAGCCCCGACCCGCGCCTCCGCCGCAGCGCCCCCGGACAGGAAGTGGCGGATCGCCGTCCCGCTGATCGCGGCGGTCCGCGCGGCCGTGATCGTGCCCGCCTCCATGACCGCCAGCGGCTCGCCGGTGACGGGATCGTTGAGCAGCACCAGGGCGTGGTATGCCGGCAGACCCAGTGACGGGTTCGCCGGGAATCCGGTGATCCACTTGGCGCCGATCAGGTCCAGGGACCCGTCGGCTGCCTCGCCCCGCAGGAGCGCCGGCATCGCGTGCGCCAGCGACCCGGGTTGGCGAGGATGGACTCCGATCTTCGCCGGGAGTTCCGCGTTGCGGCCGAGCGCCCGCATGGTTCGCTCGGCCAGGTCCAGTCGTTCGGGGAGCGGAGGCATGGCCGCGGCGACCTCGGCGGCGCAGAGATGTCGAAGGGGCTTCATCGTCCTCGCCAGCGGCACATTCCCGGCTGATTCGGCGGCACCGCCCGGGTGCATTGCCGCGATCGGTGCGCGCGCCCGGAGTGTAGCGGTACGATGGCAACGTCGGCTCGATGCGTCGCGCCGGGGCATGCTGCATCGTCGAGTCAGCCGGCCCGCCGACGACTCCGGTCGTCATCGCTCGCCGCAGCGCCCCTGCCGCGTTGTCGCGGGACTATTGGCACATACGAGGAGACAGATGCAGCGTATCCGGGGCGTCCTGGCCGGGACCCTCGTCGGAGTCGGGCTCGCCATGTACGTGGCCCTCTGGCTCCACGGCGTTCGAGAGGTGGCGATCCTGATCGGAGCTGGAGTCGGGCTTCCGATCGGACTGGTCGTAGGCACGCGTACCGATGCCCACGACGCTGCCGCGGACGAAGCATGGCGGAGCGCGGCGCCGGATCTGCCTCCGGCCTCGGACCGGATGGCCCTCGAGAGGTTGCAAGCGCAGATGCCCGGACCAGATCTGGATCCAGGGGCGAGTTCGGAGTCCACCGAACAGGACGCCGGCGTGCCGACCGGAACTGTTCCGGCGAGCCTCGCGGCCGACGAGGGGGCGGAGCCTCATTAGGCCCACTCGGTTCGCGCCCCTGTGCCGGGTGACGGCCTTCGCTGTCGATTCCGCGGGGATAGGCTAGGCTGCAATCGACCAAGAGCCGCGAACGGACGGCAGCCGGCACGTCTTTGTGGAGGCTGCGACCGCGGCGGCCACGTCTCGCAGGTCGCTGGATACGCTCGCGAGACGCCAGATCGGATGAACCGGGCGCGTCTAGGCGCTCGGGTCAGGCCCCAGGGACGGGACAGATGGGCGCATTCGAAAGGATCGATCGGACCGACGCCGGAATACTCGATCTGCTTCAGCGCGACGGCAGGGAGCCGTACGCCGAGGTCGGGCAGGCCGTGGGAATGAGCGGGCCTTCCGTCCACGAGCGAGTCAAGAAGCTCGAAGCGCGCGGCGTGATCCGCGGCTACTCCGCAGTGGTCGATCCGACACTGCTCGGCTACGGCGTTCTCGCCTTCATCTTCATCAAGCAGGTGCCGGGGACCATCTCCACCGACATGACCGGCGATTTCGTCGAGATCGACGAGATCGAAGAGTGCCATCACCTCGCCGGTGAGTCCGACTATCTGCTCAAGGTTCGGGCCACGGACACCCGCCATCTCGAGCGCGTCCTGCATGCGATCCAGCAGGTCCCCCACGTATTCACGACGCAGACTCAGATGGTCTTCTCGAGCGCCTTCGAACGCCGGCCCCTGCGGCTCGTGCGTGAGGTCGAGCCACCAGCCAACTCATCCGGGTTGTGAGCCGGGCCGAACCCGGGGCCGGAGCACAACCTTCGAGGGAGCGGCCGGCCCGATCCGGCAACTCCGTGCCCGAGCCCCGGGTCACGACGATGTTCGACTCCATCGCCCCCGTCTACGACCGCATGAACACCCTCATGACCGCCGGCCTGGACGGCCGCTGGAGGCGTGCGGCGGTCCGGATGGCGAAGTTGTCGCGGGGCGACGCCGCGCTCGACGTGGCCTGCGGAACGGGCAAGCTCACCGCCGCGTTGGCGGGGGCGGTGGGTCCGGCCGGCCGAGTCGTGGGTGTGGACCTCTCTTCGGCCATGCTGGTCGAAGCCAGACGCGCCTTCGGCGAGCTGGCGAACGTCGAGTTCAGGATCGGCGACGCCCTGGCATTGCCGGTGGACGAGGGATCCTTCGACGCGGCGACGATCGCGTTCGGCCTGCGCAACCTGGCCAGCTTCGAGGACGGCTTTCGTGAGATGGCCAGGGTCGTCCGGAGCGGTGGTCGCGTGGTCTGTCTGGAACTGTCGGTGCCGCGGCCGCGAGTTGCCGGTCGGATCTATACGGCCGGCTTCCGGGCCACGGCCCCGATCATGGGCACTCTCTTTCGGAGGCGAGCCGCTTACTCGTATCTGCCCCACTCGCTCGATGGGTTCCCGGCGGCCGAAGAGCTCGCCGAGACGATGAAGCGGGCCGGGCTGGTCGACGTTGGGTTCCGGCGCCTCGCCCTGGGGGCCGTCGCGATCCACGTAGGGGTCGTGGCTTAGCGATCGTCAGGCGCCTGCCACCCAGGGCCGCGCTCAGCCTCGGCGCACGCGCACAACCCGGCGGCCTCGTTCGACGGCGCCGCGGCGCTACCCGCCGAGCGTCGTGTCCGCGAGCTACTTTGTCTGCTCCGCTCCAGCAGCGCTCCGATCCGCCGTCACGCGCTCCGGTTCGGTCTCCTGCTGAGCGCCGGCGTCGCTGGTGAGACTGGCGGCCTCATCCGCCTCCTGGGTGGCGCGAATCTTGCCCTCGACGTAGGCCCCGTGAAGCTCGAGCAGCTTCACGACGGTGGCCTCGTCCATCGGCAACCCGTCCGCCTCCATCTCCTCGGCAAGGAGCGACGCTTCGACCGAATCCACGGGCCCGCCGGGCGTTTCGAGGGACTCAAATGGGTGCTCGGCCAGGAAGAACCAGGTGATGAGCCCGCCGGCTACGAGGCCAAGGAGACCGAAGAAGAAGTAGAACGGCATGGTGTCGGCCTTCGGTGTGGGCGGTCTTCGCCGCCGATCGACGCTTGAGACTCCGGCGCCCGTCTTCGGGCGGCCCGGCTGTCCCGGCCAGTATAGGTTGGGCACTCCCGTCGCGAGCCCGAGGTCATGGCCCGGTACACTTGCCCACCATGATCGACTTCACCCCCAACCCGATCGCCCTGGCCCTGGGCCCGCTCGAGATCCGCTGGTACGGAATCGGCTACGTCGCCGCGATCGTGGCCGGCACGTGGCTTGCGACCCGCGAGGCTCGTCGCCGTGGCGAGCGGGAGGACGTGATCATCGATGGCGTCGTCTTTCTGGCGATCGCCGCGCTGATCGGGGGTCGGGCCTATCACATCATCGACCAGTGGGCCTACTACCAGAACCACCTGGCGCAGATCGTCTTGCCGCCCTACACCGGGCTCGGCATCTACGGCGGCCTCTTCACCGGGATGCTGGCGACGATCTGGTTCGCCCGTCGCCGTCACCTGTCGTTCTGGCGCTGGGGCGACATCCTCGCGCCGTGCATCCTGCTGGCACAGGCCATCGGCCGGTGGGGCAACTTCATGAACCAGGAGCTGTACGGGCCTCCAACCAACCTGCCCTGGGGCATCGCGATCCAGTGCCAGTACCGAGTGGCCGAGTTCGCCTGCCCGGCGGAGGGCGGGACGACTCCGGTAGACGCCCATTTCATTCCGCTCTTCTTCTACGAGTCGATGCTCAGCCTCATCGGCGTCTTCGTGATGCTGTACTTGTGGCGGCGATTCACCGCGCAGCGGCGGATCCTGATCGCGGGCGACGTAGGGCTGCTCTACTTCGTCTGGTACGGCATCGAGCGCAGTCTCCTCGAGACGCTTCGGGGCGGCTGGAACTGGACGTGGTTCGGCATTGCGACGGCCCAGCTGGTGGGCCTCGGCGCGGCTGCGGCGGCCATCGTGGCCATCGCGGTCCGCCACTGGTACGTTCGCCGGCATCCTGAAGGAACGGGGAACGCGACCGCTGGAGGCGAACCTGGTGCCGCTGCGGAGCCGCAGGGCTCGGCCGCTGCCTAGTTCGGCTCGTGGTCCTCTTCGCCCAGCCAGAATGAGATGAACGCGTTGGCCTGCCAGGCCGCCTGGCTACCAGCGCTTGCCCGGCCGGCTTCTGGTGCCGGGTGCACGGCGCTCGGCGGCGGGGCGGTCCGGATCGCGCACACCTCCCGCAGCGGGCAGGACGTGATGCGTAAACCCCCCGAGGGGTGGGCGATCCATCTCCAGTTCGGCGAACGTAGCGAGCCCGAGTTCCTCCACGCCGACCGTCCACTCCCGCAGCCCTGCCCGGGCCGGCTCGTATGACTCCATCGCATTGGACCTCCTCCTGCCCGGATGGTATGGGAGCCCGATTGCCTGCCGCTTATCAGCCGCTGATCCGCCGCTTATCTGTGGCTCATCTGTGGCTCATCCGCGGCTCACACGGGTCGCTCGAGCCACCGCGATAGCCCCGCCCGGGACCCCTCCGCCCGTGGGCGCCGCGCGGCGGAGCCGACGCCCGGGTACAATTCCGGCATCCCAAATACGTCGCGACTCTAGACAGAACTCCTGTCTGACCTGCGCGGCACCCAGAGACGGAAACCGCATCCGGGCCCCGCGCGGGCCTGGCGACGTCCCGTTCCAAGCGAGGAGAGATAGTGGCCACCGCCGGCGCCAGGGTTGAAGGGTTTCCACGCGGACTAACAGCGGACAGCGCGATCGTTCGCTGGGTGAACGAGGTGGCGGCCCTGACGACGCCGGACGCCATCTACTGGTGTGATGGCTCCAAGGCCGAATACGACCGTCTCTGCCAGATGCTGGTGGACGCGGGCACCTTCATCCGCCTCAATCCCAAGCTTCGCCCGGACAGCTTTCTCGCCCGATCGGATCCGTCCGACGTCGCCCGCGTCGAGGACCGAACCTTCATCTGCTCCGCGAACGAGGAGGACGCCGGTCCGACCAACAACTGGCGCGACCCGGTCGAGATGCGCAAGACGCTGACCGGGCTCTTCACCGGCTCGATGCGAGGCCGGACGATGTACGTCATCCCGTTCTCGATGGGTCCCGTCGGTTCGCCGATCGGCCGGCTCGGGATCGAGATCACCGACTCGGCCTACGTCGTGGTCAACATGCGAATCATGACCCGCATGGGTACCGCCGCTCTCGATGCGATCCTGGAGACCGGCCAGTTCGTGCCCGCGCTGCACTCCGTAGGCGCTCCGCTCGCCCCGGGCGAGAAGGATGTCGTGTGGCCCTGCGATCCGGACCGGAAGTACATCGTCCACTTCCCCGAGACGCGCGAGATCTGGTCCTACGGCTCCGGCTACGGCGGTAACGCCCTTCTCGGGAAGAAGTGCTACTCGCTGCGCATCGCGTCGGTGATAGCCCGCGACGAGGGCTGGCTGGCCGAGCACATGATGATCATCAGGGTCACTTCGCCGGATGGCCGGGTGAAGCACATGGCCGGGGCTTTTCCTTCGGCTTGCGGCAAGACCAACCTGGCCATGCTCGAGCCGACGATCCCGGGCTGGAAGGTCGAAACGATCGGCGATGACATCTGCTGGATGAAGTTCGACGCAGACGGGCGACTCCACGCCATCAACCCGGAGGCCGGGTTCTTCGGTGTCGAGCCCGGAACGAGCATGTTCACCAACGCCAATGCCATGCGGACGCTCCGCGCGAACTGCATCCATACGAACTGCGGCCTCACCGACGACGGCGATGTGTGGTGGGAGGGCATGACCAAGGAGCCGCCGGCGCACCTGATCGACTGGCAGGGCCAGGACTGGACTCCCGGTTGCGGTCGCCTCGCTGCTCACCCGAACGCCCGGTTCACCGCGCCGGCCACCCAGAATCCGGCGATCGCCCCCGACTGGGAAGACCCGGCCGGCGTACCGATCGACGCGATCATGTTCGGCGGCCGCAGGACGGGGGTCGTGCCGCTCATCCGCGAGGGATTCAACTGGGAGCACGGCGTCTTCCTGGGGTCGATCCAGAGCTCCGAAACCACCGCCGCGGCCATCGGGGCCGTGGGGATGCTGCGTTTCGACCCGTTCGCCATGCTGCCGTTCTGCGGTTACAACATGGCCGACTATTGGGCTCACTGGCTCCGCGTGGGCGCCTCGGCGGACCCCGCCAAGCTGCCGCGTATCTACTACGTCAACTGGTTCCGCAGGGACGCGCAAGGCCGGTTCATGTGGCCCGGTTTCGGCGAGAACAGCCGAGTGATCGAGTGGATCTTCGGGCGCTGCTCCGGCGAAGACGACGCTGTCGAGACGCCGATCGGGCTGCTGCCCGCACCCGGCGCTCTCGACACCCGCGGCCTGGATATCGATGCTTCGGACCTTGCCGCTCTGCTGGCGGTCGACTCGGCCGCCTGGCTGGAGGAGACCGCCGCGATCGAGCAGCACTACGCCAAGTTCGGCTCCAGGTTGCCGGCCCAACTGGCTGCCAGTCTCGCGGAGCTCAAGCGGCAGGTCGCCACGGCCTGAGGGCTCGTGCCGGCCGGTCGTCACACGTCGTCGGGCAAATGAGCAAGGCCGGAGGGAGAGGAACCTGGCCCAGCGTCGGGTTCAGGACGCCGCGAAGCACTGGGCCGTTCGCCTGCGCGGCCGCTGGAGTCGATCCGTGACCGTCGGCGGCGGAGCCGACGCCGCACTTTCGGGCCGTATGTCGCACCTGGTGTAGCGGCGACTGGCTTCGGCAGGGATCAGTCGCCGCGAAAGGCGGTTCCGGGTACCATCCGCGCTGTCCGCGGCGTCAAGATGCGCCGGGCCGTACCGCGAGCCAGTCGCGCCGGCTCCCTCCGCCGGCGTTCCGCACGAGGGAGGTCAGCACATGCCAGTCTGTCGACGCAAGGTAACCGTCATCGGTGCCGGCAACGTTGGCGCCACCGCGGCCCAACGGATCGCCGAAGCGGGCATAGCCGACGTCTATCTGGTGGACGTTGTCGAGGGTCTGCCACAGGGCAAGGCCCTCGACCTGCTCGAAGCCGCGCCCCTTCAGCACCACGATCAGATGATCTACGGCACCAACGACTACGCCGACACGACCGAGTCGGACGTGATCGTCGTGACCGCCGGGATGGCGCGTCAGCCGGGGCAGACCAGAGACGATCTGCTCCTCAAGAACCGGGCCATCGTTCGGGACGTGGTCAAGAAGGCTACTCAGTACTCTCCCGACGCGATCCTGATCCTGGTCACCAACCCCCTCGACGCCATGGTCCACGTCGCCCTGGAAGCGAGCGGTTTCCCGCGTGAGCGCGTCATCGGCATGGCCGGCGTCCTGGACAGCGCCCGCTTCCGCTCGTTCATCGCCCAGGACCTGGGCGTCTCCGCCTCAGACGTCTCGGCTTTCGTGCTGGGCGGCCACGGCGACACCATGGTCCCGCTGCCGCGGTACTCGACTGTCGGTGGGATCCCGCTGCCGGAGTTGATGAAGCCCGATCGCATCGAGACTCTGGTCCAGCGGACCCGCAACGGCGGCGCGGAAGTCGTGGCTCTCCTGAAGGCCGGCAGCGCCTTCTACGCCCCGGCCTCGTCCGTGCTGCACATGGTCGACTCGATCCTGAACGACCGGAAACGGGTCCTGCCTTGTGCCGTGCTGCTGCGCGGCGAGTACAAGATCGACGGCCTCGTCATGGGCGTACCGATCATCCTGGGCGCCGCGGGCGTGGAACGGATCATCGAGGTGTCTCTGACCGATTCCGAGCTAGATGCGTTGCACGCCTCGGCCGGCGCGGTCCAGAGCCTCGTTGACACCCTGGAGGCTACGAAGGGCTAGGACCGGCCCGGTGGACAAGCAGGGCGCCGGAGGCGGTCTCAGAATCGGAAAAGCCCCGGCGGTCCCGTCCGGCCGGGGCTTTCCGCGGCGGATGACTGTTAGGGCGCCGGTCCCGGCCCCCCTGAATTCCGGGGCCGGCGCCATCGCCCGTCCGACCCCCCTCGGGGCGACTCGCGCCGCACATCGGGCGAAACCCCCCGTTGGAGCTCGATCGCGCACCGGTTCTTGGGCCGGTCCGCCATCGATGTTCGAATCAAGCCACGTCGCGCCGCCGCCGCGGAGCGCCCAGGCGACACATTCGGTGTCGGCTGGGCGACATCGGCTCCTCCGACGCCCCAATGCCCGAGAACGACGCCGACGTTGTGGCCCACGCCCGCTCGAGATTCCGGCCCCGCAGGCAGTAAGGTCACGAGCCGGGCGACCGTGAGGCCGCGCGCCCGGTACACTGCGGACCGTGCTTGATTCGATCCGCTTCGACTTCGATCCCACGGTCTCCCCGTTCGGGCTGAGCGTTCGTCTCGAGACGCTGGCCCTGGGCGGAGTCATCCTGCTCGTGCTCGTCCTGGTTGCGCTCCAGGCGGGACGGGCCTCACGGCGGATCGACGCGGAAAGTGACGACGCGGCCGGACCACGTTCCCTCGACTCCGCCGGGCGGTTGCGGCGGGACGATCTGATCCTGATCGCGTTCGGCGTCGTGCCGGGCGCCATCGTCGGCGGTCGGCTGGACTACGGCCTGATTCACCTGGACTACTACCGGGCCAATCCGTCGGCCCTCACCGATCCGAGTCAGGGTGGCCTGGGCCTGACGCTTGCCGTCGTCCTCGGCGCCGTTTCCGGGCTGGCCGTGGCCAGGCTCCTGGCCGCCCCAATCGGACGGTGGCTGGGCGTGGCGGGTATCCCCATCCTGCTGGGGCTCGGACTCGGGAAGCTGGCGACCGTGGCCGGTGGAGAAGGGCAGGGCACCTATTCGGATTCCTCGTGGGCGACGAGTTACGCCGGACCCGGGCCGTGGGGCAGCGTCAATGCGGGCTATCCGGCGTTTCCATCCCAGATCCTGGAGGGCGGGCTCGTCCTCCTTGCCGCGGCCGTCGTCGCCGGCCTGCCGCTCCTCCTGCGGATTCGCGTCAGACGCCGTGGGGGGTTACCTCGACCGGGCTGGTCGCCGCGGCGCGAATGGCCTCTGCTGTCCGGCTGGCGAGGCTTCGTGACGGTCCTCGGTCTGTGGGCCTTGGCACGGTTCGTTGCCGCCTTCACGTGGCGGGACGCGAACGTATTCGGCGCGCTTCGTGTCGAGCAGATCCTCCTCCTCGGGTTGCTGGCCCTGTTGGTCTTGGCCCTCCTCACGCCACCGGTGGCGAGGTGGATTCAGCGAATGTGGGTTTCACGCGTCCCCGACCCGGAATCCGGAGGGTAGATGTCACCGTCGCGGCCCGATGCCAACCCGAATCAGGGTCGCTCCGGATCTCTGCCGGCTGCGAAGCCCGCCGCCTCGAAGGCCGGCCTGGGACCGGCCGCCCGGCCCGCCGTGCCAGCTGCCAACGAGACCGGGCGAAATGCCGCCGCGAAGCCGGCCCCGCCGACGGTGACGCGGACTCGGAGAGTCCACGTCCGCGGCAGGCAGGTCGTCCGCCTGCCTGAGCCGCCGAGGACGCCGCCGGTCCTCGCTCGCCAGGTCCGGGGCGGCGTCGTCGAGAGCCGTCACCGTGGCTCGATCGTGGAAGTGACCGCCGACGGGAGCGTGCGCCGCGTGCTGGGCGATCCGGACACAGTGGTCAACCTCCGTTCGGCCGTGAAGCCGTTCGGGCTGGTGGCGTTGGTCGAGTCCGGAGGGGTCGAGGAGTTCGAGCTCTCGGACGCCGAGCTCGCGACCATGGCCGGGTCGCACTCGGGCGAGGACCTCCACGTCAGGACACTCCAGGCCGTCTTCCGGAGGTCCGGCGTGAGCCAGCAGCTGCTGGGCTGCGGGGCCGAGGGGGCTCCTCTCGATGCCTTGACCGCCGCTCGGCTCGCTCGGGATGGCGAGAAGCCCGGGCCCCTTCGCCACATGTGCTCGGGCCAGCACGCCTCCATGCTCTTGCTTTGCAGGATCGCCGACTGGCCGATGGCCGAGTACTGGCGGCCCGACCATCCGGTCCAGCGTCTCTACGCCGCGACCGTTGCGCGGGTCTTCGACACGATGCCGGAGATGCTGGTCACGTCGGTCGACGCTTGCGGCGTGCCGACTTACGCTTTTCCCCTGTACGAAGTCGCTCGGGCGTTCGCGCTCCTGGCGGAGCCGACAATGGTCCCGGAGTCCGACTCGCGTGCCGGCCTGGCCGGGGCGCTGACCCGCATTCGGGATGCCATGCTGGCCAACCCGGAGATGGTGGCCGGCAACCGCGACCGGCTCGATACCTCGGTAATGAAGGCCGTGCCGGGCCGCGTCGTGAGCAAGGGCGGAGCCGAGGGGCTGCGAGGTTTCGCGATCCTGCCCGGGCCCGGCGGAGGCAAGCCGGCCGGCGTGGCGGTGAAGATCGAGGACGGCGGCGGCTTCGATCGAGCCAGCTCGTCTGTCTCGATCGAGACGCTCGTGCAGCTTGGAGTGCTCGATTCGGCCGCCCTGCGGGCACTGGGCCGCTACCACCGCCCCCTGGCCCTCGATCCGCGAGGCGAGGTCGTGGGGGAGACGGTGGCCGATTTCGAGCTGGCGCCAATGGGAGAGCTGCTCTGAGGTGTGCGGGCGACTCGCAATGCGGTCTCCGCCGGCGTCGGTCGCACGAGCCGCATGGGGCGGCTTCGGCGAGGAAATGACCGCGGCGTCGTAGGGGCAAGCCCCGGCGCGCCGGCGCGGCTACTCGCTCAGCCAGAGGGCGATGTCGCCTGCCGAGGGGATTCGACCGTAGCTCACGACCTTGCCGTCAATGACGAGGCCGGGCGTGCTCATGATGCCGTAGGCCGCGATCGCGCCGTAGTCGGTGACCTTCACGACCTCGGCCTCTACGCCAGCCATCTCCACCGCCTCGCGGGCGACCTTCTCGAGCCGGACGCAGTTGGCGCAGCCGGGACCCAGGACTTCGATCTTCTTCATGGGGTTGATTCCTTTCTTGAGAGTTGCTATCAGGCGATGAGGAAGTTGAACAGGTAACCGACAAACAGGACCCCGATCGTCACCACCGTGGCGAAGACGGCGATCAGCGGCCACTTGATGACGCGGCGCAGGATGATGAACTCGGGCAGGCTGATGGCGGTGATCGCCATCATGAAAGCCAGAGTGGTGCCCATTGGCATGCCCTTTCCCAGGAGGGCCTGGACGATCGGGATCGTGCCCGCCGCGTTCGAGTAGAGCGGCAATGCGATCAACACGACCATCGGCACCGCGAACGGGTTGGAGCGACCGCCGATAGCGGCGACGAGGTCGGTCGGGGCATAGCCGTGGATCAGGGCGCCGATCCCGATACCGATCATCAGATAGGGCAGGATCCGCTTCACCAGATCCTTGGTGTATGCCCAGGCGTCGTGGATGCGGTCTTCCCAGGTCAGCTTGACCTCAACCATGGCGGGGCCCTTGCCCTGGAGCGCCCAGACGTAGTCCTCCACGTAACGCTCCATGCGGAGCCTGCCGATCACGAGACCGCCGATCATCGCGACGGTCAGTCCGGCGGCCATGTAGACAAGCGCAATGCCGGGCCCGAACAGGCCCCAGAGCAGGACCAGGGCGACCTCGTTGACCATCGGTGAGCTGATGAGGAACGCGAAGGTGACACCGAGCGGGATGCCGGCCTCCACGAAGCCGATGAACAGCGGCACGGCCGAGCAGGAGCAGAACGGCGTGACGATGCCGAACGAGGCAGCCGCGACGGAGCCCGCCACATTGCCCCGGCCGGCGAGCGCCGCCCGAACCTTCTCCGGCGGGAAGAAGCCGCGGATCAGGGTCACCACTGTGATGATGCCCAGCAGGAGCAGTAGCACCTTGGGCACGTCCAGCAGGAAGAAAGCGATCGCGTCGCCGAAATGCGAGCCGCGCTCCAGCCCGAAGACGGAGAACGTCAGCCAATCCGACAGCGGCGCCTCAAGGAACCAGGCGATCAGCCATGCGACGACCGAAACGGCGACGGTGAGCTTGAGCGGGAGATGGAAGCGGCGGACGGCGCGCAGGCTCAGGGTGGTCATCGAGTGGGCTCCAGAAGCGTTCTGAGCTGCGCCAGAGCGGCGGTGCAAGCGGCCTCGTCGCGCTCGTAGTAGACGCGGCGCGTATCGAGCGCCATGCGGGAAGCCCGAACAAGGCCGGCGTCGCGAAGACGGGCCAGGTGGTTACTGACGTTGTTCGAGCGTTCGTCGAGGGCAGCGGCCAGCTCGCAGACGCAATGAGGCCCGTCTCGCAGGATCGCCAGGATGCCCGCCCGATTGCGGTCCGCGAGCAGAAGGGCCGCGGCGAGTGGGGTCTCAATGTCGGGCGGCGCGAGGTCGAGGCGGATCTCGGGAAGGGTCGAAGAATCAGCTGGCATCTGGCACCTCCGCGGTCATGCCGTTGGCGGTTACGGCTCGCGAGGTCATGAGAGGGGGGATCCCGAACAGAAGGCGGGCGAGCACCAGTAACATATCACTGAGTAGTGTGTCACCCGCGGCTGAGATATATGAGGGACTGCCGGCCCGTCTCCATGGGCCGAAGGTCATCAGCCCTCGTCGCGCGGGCTGGTCCGCATTCCGGCTGCCCCTCTCCGTGAGGCTCGCGGCCGCTGCTCGTACACTTGGGGCATGACCGAAGTCCGCGTTCGCATCGCGCCGAGCCCTACCGGGCCGCTCCACCTGGGCACGGCCCGGACCGCGCTCTTCAACTTCCTCTTCGCACGGCACGCCGGCGGCACCTTCATCTTGCGCCTGGAGGATACGGACCAGGCCCGCTCCACCGAGGCGTTCGAGCGTGACATCATCGACGGCCTGCACTGGCTGGGGATGACGTGGGACGAAGGACCGGCTGTGGGCGATGAGCCGGAGTGCGGCACCTACGGCCCATATCGCCAGATGCAGCGCTTGCCGCGATACCGGGAGGCGGTAGATCGACTCCTGGCGGAGGACAAGGCCTACTACTGCTACTGCTCGCCCCATGAGCTGGATGCCGAGCGCAAGCGCCAGGAGGCCGCCCGCGAGTCCCCACGCTACAACGGCCGCTGCGCCCATCTGACCGCCGGGCAACGCGTCGCATTCGAGGCCGAGGGGCGCGAGCCCGTGGTTCGCTTCCGCATCCCACCGGATCGCAGGATTGTCTTCGATGACATGGTTCGCGGGCGCGTGGAGATCGACACGAGCGTCCTCGGCGGCGACCTGGTCATCGTGCGCTCGGACGGGACGCCTCTCTACCACTTCACGGTGGCCGTGGACGACGCCGCCATGGCGATCACGCATGTCATCCGCGGCGAGGATCATCTCTCCAATACCCCCAAGCACATCCTCCTCTTCGAGGCGCTCGGGTCGACGGTCCCTCAGTTCGGCCACCTGCCGCTCATCCTGAATGCCGACCGGACCAAGATGAGCAAGCGCAAGAGCGTGACCGCGGTAGCCGACTACAGGGCCGAAGGCTTCATCCCGGAGGCCTTCGTCAACTACCTGGCTCTGCTGGGCTGGTCGACCGGAACGGAGGAGGAGGTCCTGTCGCTCTCCGAGCTGACCGACCGATTCGATCTCGCGAGCGTCAACAAGGCCGGTTCCATCTTCGACCGTGAACGGCTCGAATGGCTGAACGGCCAGTGGATCCGCCGTCTCTCGGCCGACGATCTGATAGACCGCCTGCGGCCCTTCCTGGAGGCCGACCTGGCCGCTGGCCGCATCGACTGGCTGCCGACCGACGGCGAGCTGCGGGCTCTGCTGCCCGTGGTCCAGGAGCGCCTGCCGACCCTGGCCGTGGTGGGGGACCTCATCGGTTTCCTGCTCGTGAAGGATCTCGAGCCGGAACCGGCGCTAATGATCCCCAAGCGCTGGGACGCGGCCAGGACTGCCATCGCGCTCCGCGCCGCCCGCCACACGATCGCGGAGGTTGGGCGAGTGAGCTGGGAGGCGGACGAGATCGAGCCACCGCTGCGGCGCCTGGTGGAAGAGGGCGGCTGGAAAGTCGGCGATCTGTTCATGGCGATTCGTGTCGCGATCACCGGACGGACGGTCTCCCCGCCACTGTTCGACACCATGGTGGCTCTCGGATACGAGCGAACGCTGGCCCGGCTGGATCGTGCCATCGAAACGCTCGAGGCGCAGCCGCCCGGCACGCTGTAGGAGGGAACTCGGTGGCTCGGACGATCCTGGTCGTCGACGACGAACGCACCCTGCGCGAAACCCTGGCCGAAAGCCTGGAGACGGAGGGCTTCGTCGTGGTCCAGGCGGCAGACGGGCGGGAGGCCGTGGAGATGTTCCGGCGCCACCATCCGGACCTGATCCTTCTGGATCTGATGCTGCCCGAGATCAGCGGCACCGAGGTATGCCGGATCATCAGGTCCGAGTCGGGCGTGCCGATCCTGATGCTGACGGCCAAGAGTGCCGAGGTGGACAAGGTCGTGGGCCTTGAGCTTGGAGCGGACGACTACGTGACCAAGCCGTTCAGCTTCCGCGAGCTGCTGGCCCGAATCCACGCCCTCCTGCGCCGAACCGAGCAGCAGGCCATGTTATCGGAGCCCGAGACGGTCGATCTCGGCCGGGTCAAGGTGGACACGGCAGGGCGTCGGCTCCTACGCGGGGGAGAAGTCCTGCCGGTCAAGCCCAAGGTCTTCGAGCTGCTGCTCTTCCTGCTGCGGAACGCCGGTCACGTCTTCACCCGCGACCAGCTCCTGGAGCAGGTCTGGGGCTACGACTACGCCGGAGAGACGCGGACGGTGGACGTCCACATCCACTGGCTGCGGGCCCAGATAGAGGCCGACCCCGCCAACCCGGTGTACCTGGAGACCGTCCGAGGTGTGGGCTATGTCCTGCGCCGGACCGAGGGGGAGTAGGTGTTCGAGCGGGCCCGAAGGTCCGCACTCGCGATTGAGCTAAACGCCGAAGACGTGAAGCACCGCCGCGACCGGGCCGGAGGCCAGATGCAGCCCCAAGTATGAGACCGCGGCGATGGCGGCGGCGCACGGGATGGTCAGGATCCAGGCCGTGACGATGCTACGAGCTACTGCCCAATGGACAGCGTGGATTCGGTCGCTCGCGCCCACACCCATGATCGCGCTCGAGATCACGTGCGTGGTCGAAACCGGCATTCCGAAATGCGAAGCGCCCAGGATGATCGAGGCTGCCGTCGTCTCTGCCGCGAAGCCGTGGACCGGATCGAGCTTGACGACCCTCTGGCCCATCGTCTTCATGATCCGCCAGCCTCCCGCAGCGGTGCCGAGAGACATCGCCGTGGCGGCCAGGAGAATGACCCACACGGGGACGGTCTTGTCGTGGATCGCGCCGGCGCTGAAGAGGGCCAGGGTCATGATTCCCATCGTCTTCTGGGCATCATTGGAGCCATGGCTGAGGGCCATGTAGGTGGCAGACAGGATCTGGAGGCGTCGGAATCGATCGTTGATGCGTTTGGGGCTGGTGCCGATCACCGGCGCAGACTCCGCCGGCTCCTCGCCGCCAGGGGCTGCCGTGGAGTCCGTCCCGGCCGCCGAGGGTCGCCGGCGTCGGTAGGCCGCCGCCGCGTGGCGCGGGTTCATCCAGCCGATGGCATTCAGAAGCACCACCATCGCCATCAGGGCGATGGCAAAGCCAAGCACCGGCGAGCTGATGAGCGGAACCAGAACCTTCACGGCAAAGTTGCCCCACTGAACTGCGTCGGCGCCGGCCGAGGCCCACGCTGCGCCGATCAGGCCGCCGACGAGGGCGTGGCTGCTGGAGCTGGGGATCGCCAGAACCCACGTGATCAGGTTCCAGGCGATCGCGCCCATGAGCGCCGCACCAAGGACCATGGATCCGTTGGCCAGGATGTGGCTGTCCTGAACGATGCCGCTGCCGATGGTGCCTGCGACGGCCGTTCCGAAGAGAAGAGCGCCGACGAAGTTGGCGGTGGCCGAAAGCAGGATCGCGTGCTCGGGTTTGAGCGCCCGGGTGGAGACAGAGGTGGCGATCGCGTTGGCCGTGTCGTGGAAGCCGTTGATGTAGTCGAACGTCACCGACAGCGCGAAGATCGCGATCAGGCCAAGTGTTGTTGCCTCGGACAAGCCTGCACGCCCTCGTGGTGGGGAGTGGAGTTGCGGCAGGGGCCACCGCCACGGAGAGGCTATCAGGTCGCGAGCGGCCTTGCTCCCACCCCGCCCGCGAGCCGGGATCGTCGGATCCATCGGTACGGGACCGGCATCCACGCCGCTCAGCGCTCCAGGGTCGGCGCCGATGGTGCAACCGTGCGGCTACGGTCCGGGCAGGGGTCAGTCCTCCGGCTTCGTCCTCAAGATTCCGTCAGCTTTCCGGTTGATACGATCGAACTCGTCCTTCGTGAGGTTGCCTTTCTCACGCTGCATGCGCGAGAGCCGCTTGGCGCTGATCGCGTGGCCTTCGTCTGGCATCGGGTAGTTTCCTGTCTCCTTCTTCGCCTCCGCGGAGCGCGCCTTTTCAGGGAGACCAAAGTCCTTTGCTGGAAGCTTGGCACGCTCATTCGCCTTGAGTTTCGCCACGGGGTACCTTCCTTTTCAGGAAGCGATTGTGAACCTTCTCCTCCGCCAGATCGAGCCGCCGCCGATCGGGCCGCTTGCCGTACGATCAAACGAACGTCACGCGCCGTGCGGCGTCGAGACGACGCAAATAGAACAGGTGTCATGGCTGGCCCGACAGGAGTAGCGCCGACCAGATCCCGCCGCCTGGCCTCTCGTTTCGCGGAGGATTGGCCTAGGGGTTCAGGTCCTCGACCTCGCCGGTCGCGAGGAAGACCACGTCCTCGGCGATGTTGGTGACGCGGTCGCCGATGCGCTCGAGGTAGTGGGCGGCGAACAGTATCCGCGTGCCCGGGTCCACCTTAGCCGGATCGGTTCGCATCTCCGCCAGGACGTCGTCGAAGACCTGGTGGTAGAGGCGGTCGATCTCGTCGTCGCGGGTTGCGACTTCTCGGGCCTTGTTCTCGTCGATGTCGATGAGGGCCAGCACGACGTCCCTGACCTGTTGCGCGGCCAGAGTGGCCATCGGCGTTAGCTCGTCGTAGGTGACCATGGTCGTGACCCCCGCGAGCTTGCGGGCCTGCTTCGCGACGGACCCGGCGTGGTCGCCGATGCGCTCGAGCTCGTACGTGACCCGATCCAGGGCGAGCAGGAAGCGAAGGTCTCGCGCCACAGGGGCCTGGGTCGCGATGGTCAGGGCTACCACTCCGGTAACGTCCCTCTGGACATCGTTGATCCGTCCGTCCGAGGCGATGACCGCCGCCGCCAGCACTGCATCCCGGTTCATGATCGCGTCGTGCGCGGCCAGGATCTGCTCCTCTACGAGGCTGCCCATGCGCAAGACGCCATCCTTGACGTCTCGCATCTCGGCATCGAGGCTCTCCCGGATGTGCGTCGAATGGCGCTGGGCCTCGGCCTCAGCTTCGGAGACCGCGTCGGATCCGGCGGTGGTCGGTTCGACGGCCGGTGTGCCGGTGGCTTCGTCCAGGGACTGCATCGTCGACTCCTCGCCTTGGTGCGCGCTCATCCGAACCGCCCTGAGATGTAGTCCTCTGTCAGTCGCTCATTGGGCCGCGTGAAGATCTGCCCCGTGGGTCCGACCTCGACCAGGTAGCCGGCTCGGTCTTCCGCCATGGTGAAGAAGGCCGTGACGTCGCTCACTCGAGCCGCCTGCTGCATGTTGTGTGTGACGATGACGATGGTGTAGGCCTCTCTCAGCTCCCGCATCAGCTCTTCGATGCGGAGGGTGGAGACAGGGTCCAGCGCCGACGCGGGCTCGTCCATCAGGATGACCTCCGGCTCGGTGGCCAGGACGCGAGCAATGCACAAGCGTTGCTGCTGGCCGCCGGAGAGAGCCAGGCCGGACTTGCGTCGAAGGTCGTCCTTGACCTCGTCCCAGAGGGCCGCTCGTTTCAGGCTCGTCTCGACGAGCTCCTCGAGCTTTCCGCGATCGTTCAGTCCCCGTCGCCTCGGCCCGTAGGCGACGTTCTCGTAGATCGACATCGGAAAAGGATTCGGGCGTTGGAAGACCATGCCCACCCTGCGTCGAAGCTCCACGACGCTGACATCGGGATCGGTCACGTTCTCGCCGTCCAGCGACACCTCGCCCTCGACGCGAGCACCTGGAATGAGGTCGTTCATGCGGTTGAAGCAGCGCAGGAACGTGCTCTTGCCGCTGCCCGAAGGCCCGATCAAGGCCATGATCGAACGATCCTGGATCTGCAACGACACGTCTCGAACGGCGACCTTCTCGCCGTAGGAGATCGAGACATGACTCGTCGCGATCTTGATCTCGCGCTCCACGGTCGTGGCTGCCTCGGCCGCGAGAGAGGCGCTCACCTCGACGCGCCGGATCAAGGGTTCCTGATACGTGGTAGAGGCAACTAACATCTCGTCTCCGGTGTTCATGCGGCAGTCAGCTTGCGGGTGAGAAGGCGGCCGACGAGCCGCGCTCCGAGGTTGAAGACCAGGACCATGGAAATCAGGATCGCGGCCGAGCCATCGACGATCTGGTTCTTGAACGCCCCGAGCCCCTCGGACTGGAGCTTCCAGATGTAGACCGACAGGGTCGTGGCCGGCCGGAACGGGCTCCACGGCGACGCGGGATTGGTCAGGTCCAGGTTCGCGAAGTCGTAGTGCGCTGGGGTCCCGATACCGGACGTGAAGAGCAGCACTGCCGCCTCTCCGAAGACGCGGCCGGCCGTCAGGATCACCCCGGTCACCAGGCCCGGGATCGCGAGGGGCAGCACCACGTGGCGGATCGTCTGCCACTTGGTCGCTCCCAGAGCCAGGCTGGCGCTGCGCTCATCTTGCGGAACCGCCCGGAGAGCCTGCTCGGAGAGGCGGGTCATCAGGGGCAGGTTGAAGAGCGTCAGGGCCAGGGCACCACCGAGGGCCGTGAAGCCCATGTGGAAGTTGTCGACGAAGAGGATCAGTCCGAAGAGGCCGACTACGATCGACGGGACAGAGCTGATCGCCTCTTCGGCGAACCGGATGGCGCTCGTGACGGCGTTGTCGCCGGCGTATTCCGACATGTAGATGCCGCCCAGGATGCCGACGGGAACGGCGATCAACATCGTCAGCGCGAGCATGTAGACCGAGTTCCACAGCACCGGCATGATGCCGCCGAGAGCCGCGTCGCTCGGATCGTCCAGAACGAAGCTCAGCGAGACGACCCCCCAGGCCGCCATGGCGAAGTGCAGGATGATGGCCCCGAGGAGCAGCAGGACGAAGACTCCCGTTCCCCACAGGACGACGGTGGCGGCACGGTCGGCCAGGATGCTGCCGCCGGATGGGCGGTGCCGAAGGCTGGGCGCGGGTCCGCGCGAGCCGCTGCCGGCAGACGTGGCAGTCGCGGTCACGAGGCCATCCTCCTCTTGTTGATGACCCTCACCAGTACGACCGAGGCGACCGAGATGATCAGGAGGACCAGGCTCATGGTCCAGAGGGCGTCCTGCCAGGGCTCACCGAAGACCGTGTTGCCCATGTCGAGAGTGATCTGGGACGTCAGCGTCGTGACGGGCTGGCTGATCGCCTGTGGCATCACGGGGGTGTTGCCGATGACCATCTGAACCGCCAGGGCCTCTCCGGCGGCTCGGGTCATGCCGAGCACCACGGCCGTGAGGACGCCTGGCAGAGCGGCCGGGATCAGGATGTGCCGGATCGTCTGCCAGCGCGTGGTTCCCAGGGCCAGCGAGCCGGTCCGGAGCTCCTGCGGAATGGCCCGGAAGGCATCGAACGAGACGCTCGTGATCGTTGGCAGGACCATGATTGACAGGACGAGGGAGCCGGCCAGCCAGGAGAAGCCGGTGAGGAAGCCGGAGCGCGGAACACCTCGCCCACGACCGGAAGAGACAGGGCGAGGTCGTGGTGGAAGGTGTCGCTCAGGAAGGGGACCAGGATCGTGATGCCGAGCCAGCCCCAGACGACGCTCGGGATGCCGACGAAGATCTCGAGGGCTGGCTGGACGATGGCTCTGGCCCAGCGCGGCGCCACCTCGGACAGGAAAAGGGCAAGACCCACCGAGAGTGGCGTGGAGATCAGCAACGCCACCGCCGTGACGAAGACTGTGCCGGCGATGAAGGGCAGAAGGCCGAAGGTGACGTCCGGGCTGGTCGAGTCGGGCTGCCACGTGGACGATAGAACCTGTGTGACCGGCACGCCGTCTTTGAGGAAGAGCTGAAGTCCCTGCCAGGTGATGAAGCCCAGCAGCAAAACAACGATCCCGATCATCGACGCCGCGGCAAGGAAGACCACCCGCCTGGGGAGATCGATCCGTTCGCCGAAACTGGGCGCGGCTCGCAAACTGGCCATCCGGTTGGCAGTTGTCAGTTGTGCCATCGGCGCTGCCTCGGCTTCACAGCCAGCTGAACACAGGAATGCTCCGAGCCTCGCCCGTCACGACGAGGCTCGGAGCCGGTTACAGGTCTACTTGACGACCGGAGCGTAGGAGAGGCTCGGGATCAGGGTGCCCTGGACATCCGGGCCCATCATGTAGGCCAGGAAGGCCGCGGCCAGTCCGGAGGGCTGGCCCTTCGTGTACATGTGGCCGTCGGCCGCGAGCTTGTAGGTGCCGCCGGCCATGTTGGCGACGGTGGCATCGATGCCGTCGAGCTGCAGACCATTGAGGAGGGGCTTGTTCGCCGGGTCGTTGTAGTAGGCGAAGCCGATGACGCTGACCGCTCCGTCCGTCTTGGTGACCGCCGTGGTGACGGCACCGTTCGAGTCCTCGGTCAGGGTCTGGCCGCCGGTCGCCTCAGTGGCGCCGCCGAGGACCAGCTTCTTGAAGGTGGAACGGGTGCCGGACGAGGCCGGACGGAAGATCAGGACGATCGGCAGGTCGGGACCGCCGACGTCTTTCCAGTTCTTGACCTTGCCTGTCCAGATGTCGATGTTCTGCTGAGTGGTCAGGTTGGTGACTGTCACGTCCTTGTTCGTGACTACGATCCAGCCCTGGCGGGCGACGATGTGGTCGACGAGGGCGGCCGCGTCCGGGGTGGCGAGCTTGCTCTCGGCCGTCACGTCGGAGTCGCCGATCTGGACGGCGCCCTGGGCCACCTGGCTCAGGCCCGTGCCGGAGCCACCGCCGTTGACCGTGACCGTGGCGCCGGCGCACGCCTTCGCGTACTGCTTGGCGGCCGCGTCGACGAGGGGCTGCAGGGCGGTGGAGCCGGAGGCGGTGATACTGCCGGTCACGCAGTTGACGGTTGGCGCCGGTGTGGGCGCGGGCGTGGCCGGGGCCGCCGACGAAGTGTCCACGGCCGCAGGCGTGGCCGCGGGAGTGGCCGGCGCCGGGGTGGCGGCCGGCGCCGGGGTGGGCGTTGGCGACGCGCCGGCCGACGAACATGCCGACGCGAACAATGCGCCTGCGATAGCCAGTGCGCCGAAGCGACGCGTTCCGTTCAGCAACTCAGTGTCTCCTCTTGGCTGGGCAACTGGATGAGTCCAACCTGCTCCCAGGTTCCGGTCGGATGATCGAAGTCGACGCTTAACGCTGTGTTGGCGGTTCGTTAACGTTGGGCGTTCCTGGTGGCCGGCCGCCTGGCGTCGCGTCGTAACCGGCCAGGTCCACGGCAGGCGTCCTGGGTGGGTCGAACAGGTAGCCCGAGCCGCGTACCGTCACGAGGTGGACCGGACCAGCCGGATCGCGTTCGATCTTGGAGCGGAGCCAGAAGACGTAGACGTCGACCATGCGCCCGTGGCTTACCTCGTCGTGCCAGACGTGCTTGAGCAGTTCCCCTCGAGTGAACGCCCGCCCGGGGTGCACCGCCAGGAACTCGAGCAAGGCCAGTTCCTTGGGCCGGAGCGATATGAGGTGCCCGTCGCGGCGGATCGCGTGGGCGCGACGGTCCAGCTCTACGCCCTCGCCCACCGGAATCCTGTCGTCGGAGAGATGCCCCCGTCCCGGTCCACGGCGCCCTGCGATCGAGAGCCGGCCTACGACTTCCATGGGGTCCGAGGAGAGGTCCACGGCATCGTCGAAGCCCAATTCGAGCGCGTGCAGCCGAGCCGCCACTGACAGGTGCGGGCTCAGAAGGACCGCCCGCGACTCGTCGTGCCCTCCCAGCCAGCTTGCGACACGCTGGAGGTCACCCGGTCCTGCCGGTGGCGCGATGAGCACCACTAGGCGCGGCTCGATTACCGACAACGCCTCGGAGAAGGCCGCCGAACTGGTCTCGACCAGGACGTCGACACCGGGAAAGAGGCGCACCAGATCGATTGGGCCGTCCGGGTCGGCGAGAACGAGCCAGCCGGGGAAGCCCTCAGTCGGAGGCGAGAAGGCGAAGCTGCCGGGCTGGTGATCGGCGCCCGCGGCTTGGGAGACGTGGTCGTGCGCCTGTGCCATCACTCGAATGTCGCGGCGCCACGTTAACGGCGTGTTCGGGCGGGGTAAACGTTGAGTTCAGCGGGCGGCCGTTGATCTCCGGCCTGGGATTGCGCTCGCGGCCTCAGGCGTGCTTGACGACGATCCGCTCGATCATCTGGGCCACGTCTTCGCACTTGTCGATGGTGTCCTCCAGAAGGCTGTAAATGTCCTTCCACTTGAGGACTTCCATCGCCTTGGCGCCATCGTCGAAGAGACTGGCAATGGCCGAGCGGGCGAGTCGGTCGCCCTCGTTCTCCAGGCGATGGACTTCGATGACGAATTTGTCGAGATCCTTGAAGCCGCGCAGATTGCTGAGCGCTTCATGGAGCGTCTCGCAGCACTGGACGATGAGTGCGGCCTGCTTGATCGAGGTCTTGGTAGGAGCATCGATGTGGTACAGGACGAACGTGTCGGCCACTTCCTCGATCAGGTCCAGGACGTCGTCGAGGCCGCTTATGAGGGCGTGGATCTCCTCGCGGTCGAAGGGCGTGACGAAACTCTGCTCCAGGCGCCGGCCGATGTCGTGGCTGATTTCGTCGCCTTTGTGCTCGGTTTCGCGGATCCTCTTGGCGGCCTTGTCCGGGTTATCGAAGGTGCGCAGCATCGTCTCCAGCTGGCGGGCGCCGTCAACGACGTTGGCGGCATCTTCGACGAACAGGTCGAAGAAGCGTTCCTCGCGCGGGATCAGGCGGAATGACGGCACCGGTACCTCCGTGGCTGGACTCGCTTAGGTTAGCGGCAGCCGGCGCCGGCTGCCACCTGCGCCGAGGCTGCCAGCCGCCCCGAGGTCGCCAGCCGCCCGAGGCTCCCAGCCGCCCCGAGGCTCCCAGCCGCCCCGAGGCTGCCGAACTCCTGCCAGTGTGCCATGCTCGACCCGTGGACGCGATCTCGGTCCTTTTCATCGTCGGTCTGGCTGTCCTATTCGCCTGGGCTCTCGCGATCGCGCTAACTCGCGGCCGGGTGATCGAGCGTCTGCGAGACGCGACCGGGGCGGGCGACGCCGACGACGTCGAGCGACGTGTCCGTGGCGCCCTCGAATCGGCGGAGGCTGCCCGTTGGGAAGCCGAGCAGGTTATCCACGACACCGGATATCTCTCGGAACTGCTTACGGCAGGCGTGGTCCGGCTTCGGGACGATCTGACGGTCGAGTCCGCGAACAGCGCCGCACACGTGATGCTGGAACGTCGGCCCGGGACGATGGTCGGACGCTCCGCCCTCGAGGCCTTCGTCGACGCCAGGATCGAGGCGGTGGCCCGCACCGCCATGGAGCTCGGGTCGGCAAGCGGCGAGCTGACGGTGCGGTCCGGCGCGGCCGCGACGGTCACGGTCCGTGCTCGGCGCTCGCCGGTATCGGGAGTGTGGCTCGTCCTCGAGGACGTCTCCGAGCTCCGTCGGCTGCAGCGCATCCGGGCGGAGTTCATCGACAACCTGTCGCACGAGCTGCGAACACCGCTCACGACGATCAGCCTGCTGGCCGAGACGGCCGGACGCGACGCCGAGTCGGCTTCGCCGCGTCTCCGCGAGCGCATCGCCAAGATAGAGGTGGAGACCGGCCACCTCACACAGATGGTGAACGAACTTCTGGACCTTTCCAAGATCGAGAGTGGGACGGTGCCGCTTCTCCTGGACGATGTGGACCTGGTGCGCGTTGCCCGGTCCAACACCGAGCGACTGCGGCCGTTTGCCGAGCGCCAGGGATTGCGCCTTGCCCTGGAGCTGCCCGACCACGTCGATCCGGTCCGCGGCGACGAGGATCGCCTGGGCCAGGTCGTGATCAATCTGCTGCACAACGCCGTGAAGTTCAGCCCGAACGGCGGCGAGATCGTGGTGGGCGTTCGGGAGGACGGCGGCGAAGTCGTGGTCTGGGTTCGGGATCCCGGAATCGGCGTTCCACGGGCCGACCTGGCCCGCATCTTCGAACGTTTCTACAAGGTGGACCGGGCCAGGGTTCGCGGTCGTGGCGGCACGGGCCTGGGCCTCTCGATCAGCCGCCACGTGGTCGAGATGCATGGCGGCCGGATCTGGGTCGAGTCGGAGGAGGGCAAGGGGTCGATCTTCTCCTTCGCCATCCCGGTCGCCGCCGCGGGAGCCTTGGCCGGTTCAGCGTCGGAGGAGGCCGGCGAGGCGACCGAATCCGCCACGAGGGATGATTCCGCGGCGCCCGCGTGACCGACCGCCTCAGCGTCCGAGCAGGCGGAACGGTGATCTCCTTCAGGCGGACCGGGGCCTGATTCTCAGGGCTCGGTGGGCGATCCCGGAGGGGTAGCCGGAGCGGCCTTGGCCGGAGTCTTGGCCGAAGTCCCGGCCCGCACCCCTTTGGCCGGCGCCGCCTTTGCGGGCGCCTTGGCCGGAGGCTTGGGTGGCGCAGCCTTGACAGGGGAGGCCTTGTGCCCCGGGTCGCCGGTCGGACTCTCAGGCGGAGCCTTAGGGGCCTTGACCGAGGCGGGAGTGGCGAGCGACGCGGCCAGCCGGGCCGTCTCGATCTCGGCCTCTATCCGCTGGCGCCGGACGTGCGCCTTCTCGAGCTTTCGAACGCGCCGGCGCTCCTTCGCCGCCGCAACGGCGAGCATCTTCTCCAGCCGGCGAAGGCGTCGCCTCAGCCCTCGAGCGGCCGCGGCCGCCTCGTCCTTGCCGGAATTTGCACCGCGCTTTCGGTCGCGTTTCTTGGCCATCGGTCTCCCTTCCGCGATCCCGTCGCGGCGGCGACGCGCCCTAGGATCCCGGCGCGTATGGGACGACGGCGAAGCATAGCGCGCCCCCGCCGCGCGTCAATCGGTGCGATCGCGGATGGCGAGCAGGTCGGGAGGAACGAACCACCGGAGTACGCCGGCTCCGGGCCGGATCGGCCGGTCGAGGTCTATTCGCACCAGCGTCCCCTTGCGCATCGCCAGGTCCGCCATGCCAACGAGCTCGGCCGCAAGGACGCTGAAATCCGGGTCGTGGCCCACCAGCAAGGGCCGGACCGGATTGCCCGAAGCGACGAGCAGCTCCTCGAGCGCGTCGAGGTTCAGCGGGCCGGCCAGCGCATCGACGACCAGGGTCGGCAGTCCAAGTGGCGTCGCGACCAGCCGGGCCGTATCCAGCGCCCGGATCTTCGGTGAGCTGAGGATTACGTCCGGCTCGAAGCCGGTCTCCGCCAGAAAGAGGCCGAGCCGTTCCGCCTGGCCGCGACCCTTCTCGGATAGCGGGCGGAGGTCGTCTGGGCCGGTCCACTTGAGAGGATCGCCCGCATGGGCGTGCCGGAGTAGGTGCAGCTGGATCGATGGGTGCGTTGTCACACGTCGATCATCGCACGCCGCCGGCTCCGGGCGAGCCGGACCGCGCCATGAGGTCAGGGGTTGAGGTCGACCACCTCGCCGGTCGACAGCAGAACCACTTCCTCGGCGATGTTCGTGGCGCGGTCGCCGATGCGCTCCAGGTCCTTTGCGGCGAAGAGCAGATGCGCCCCGATCTCCACCCAGGCAGGGTCGGTCCTCATGCGCTCGAGCGCGCGCTCGAAGTAGGAGTGGTAGAGGCGGTCGATCTCGTCGTCCCGGCCGGCCATGGCTCGAGCCTCCCTGGCATCCAGATCGACCAGCGATCGGAGGATTCCATGGAGCATGCTGCCGGTCAGCTCTCCAATCGTGACGAGGCTCGAATCCGCGGAGGAGGCCATCGGCCCGATCCTGGCGACCCGCTTCGCCACGCCGGCGGCGTGATCTCCGATCCGCTCGAGCTCGTAGGCGATGTGAGCCAGGGCTATCAGGAATCGAAGGTCCGTGGCGACGGGGGATTGCGTGGCGATCGTGGTCACTATCAGGGTCGTAAGTTCGGCGTGAGCCTCGTTGACGGCTCGGTCCCCGGCAACGACCTCCGCGGCTCCCCGGGTGTCGCGGGCCGCCAGGGCGGCGACGGCGGAGTCGATCGCGGTTTCGACCAGTACGCCCATGCGCACAACGCCTTCCCTGACCAGGAGCAGTTCCCGGTCGAAGACGTCGCGATGAACGTGAGCGCCGAATCGGTCGCTTGCTTGCACTCTGCACCCTGGCCGGAGATCGTGCGCCGTCCATGCCGTGGCGAGTCGCGCAGCCCGCCGCATCCGCCGATGCGCGCGGGTATCGGCACGAGGCCAGTGGAGAGGAACGCGGCGACAGGTACCTCTTGGCTGGCAAGCATACAGGCACCGGAGAGCGTTCCACTCCGTGGCGAGTGGGGTCGGTCCCGCTAGTCCCGGGCAGGGCTCTTCTTGCCCCCTTCCTGGGGCGCGCCCAGGAGGGCCAGGATGGACTCTCGGGGGAGGATCGTGCGCTGCGAGATCAGCGCGGCGACCCGGCGCGGATCGCGCCGGACCCGGCTCAGGCGCATGGGCTCGAGGCGCGGCCAGAGTGCCAGAGCTCGGAAGTAGTAGTCCGGCCTTGTGTCGGACCGAGGGGCGCGGGTCCCTGCCGGATGCGCGGGCTTGGGGTTATCCATCCACCTGCTCGAAGGAGGTGTCGAACTGGAGTCCTGCGATCGGGGAGTCGGACTCGAGCTCGAGCCAGCGCATCGCGTACGCCTGGTCGAGCACTTCGAGAGCGGAGCCGGGGGCTTGGGCTGGACCGGCGAGCCGGCACAGCGACTCGCGGCGATACGAATCCAGCAGCGCACTACGGCTTCGGATGGGAGCCAGCTGCGCTCGAACCAGGGCGATCCTTTCCGCGAGGGCCGGCGGCGTGACGTATTGCGGGTCGAGTGCGGACATCTTCGATAGCTCTCCTCCTCCCTCGTTTGCGGGCAGCCCGTGGGTAGGTCCGAGCGCGGCCCGAACTCTCCTTGGGTGAGCCGGCGGCTGGGGGAGATGCTGCCGGCGCGCCCTGGACCGCCTCGTGATCCTGTCTGGAATGGGAGCGAACGCCGACATGGTCAGAAGGTTGCCGGGGCGACGTCATCGGCCCGTGAACCCAGTGTTAACGGCCGTGATCGGTCGCCGGCGGTCCGCTCCGGCGAGGGAGGCGGCGTTACGGTCGGGCTACAAAGCCGCCGCGGCTCGACCCAGGGCCCGCCTGAAAGGGGCCCCGTTGACCGCGCGCCAGACCGGGCCGAGCGAACGCCGGCGCCTTACCAGTTCTCGCTCGCGGGAGTGGAGGTAGGCGCCGATCGCATCGGTCTCCGTTCGGGACAGCTCGCCGGCCCGGGCCACGAGCACGTCTCGGGCTAGCTTGGCGGCGACGTCGGCGTCGTGGAGATCGCCCAGGAAGTCCTGCAGGGCGGCGACGCGACCCAGGAGGCGCGGGCCGTCCGGGCCCAGCGTCTCGCCGAAGAACTCCAGCGTGTACCGGAGCCACTTGGTGGCGATTCGGAGCTGATGGATTGTCTCGATGTCGGCCCAGGGCAGGACCAGCTCATAGGCCCGGACCGTCTCGTAGGCCGCCCAGATCTGGGACGGTGCCCTGTCCCTGACTCGGTGGGGGATCGTGGGAGTGGGCACGGAGGCGGCCGCGTTCGAGCCCGCAGATAGGAATTCCTCCATCTCGCGGACGAAGGCGGAGTAGCCCCCCGAGTCGAGCTCCTCGATGAGCTGTCTGCGGGCAGACGTTCGTTGCCGGGCCCACAGCGACAGCAGTGGGTCCAGGCCCGGCTGCTGCTCGGGATCGAGGCCCAGGCGGTAGGCCTCCAGACCTTGCGTCAGCACGTCCAGGTCCCTTACCGTGCCGAGCTTGTCGGATAGGCTCTCCAGACGTCGCCTCAGGCGCTTGGTGCGGCTCGACTTGAAGGCGTCGTCGAAGACCCGCCAGGCCGCACGCATCCGCCGGACCGCGACCCTCATGTCGTGCAGATCCTCCACGTCGTCGCCGTCGCGGGTCCCGGCTTCGCGGTTCTGCATTCTGGCGAAATGGAACCGGAGGACCTTCCGGGCGGCTTCCGGCAGGCTGTCGTCTGCCACGATCCCTAGGGTGCGAGGTCCGGGGCGACGCGCGGGGGTGTGGATCTGGAGCGCGGGCTCGGACTGGGATTCGGTCGGCTCCGACTCCGGCCCGCCCGGCACCGAGGCCGCGGGTCCCTCGCCGGCCTGGACTGTGGCCGGGACCGTTTCGGACGTGGCGCCGTCTCTCGGGGTCCGGGTGGCGTCTCCCGGAAGCCCGGTGGCGCCGCCTGTCGTGGTGCCGCCGGTCGCAGATCCCTCGGTCGTGGTTCGGCCTCTGGGTCTGGCGGTTCTCGGCTTGCCGCCGAGCAGCTCCGGCGGAGCCGACTGCCAGCGCACGCGTACCGACTCGGGCATGGTTGGCAACGCCGCCCTCATCGCCACGACCGCTCGATCCAGCTTGGATCCCGAGACGGCGCGGAGGGCATCGTCCCGGTCGAACAGGTCCGCGAGGGCCTCGAGGGGCTCCTCGCTGCCCTTCTTGAGCTCCACCTCCAGCTCATCGAAACGTTCGAGCAGCGTGTCGTTGCCGATGACCTCGACCTCGTCCAGGCTCAGCTCGGCCCTGGAGTCGCCTGTCTCGAGGCGGCGGACTCTGCGCAGCTGTCGGATCTTGAGAAGCTCGATCAGCGGCTCGTCTCCGCACAGCTCGAGGATGACCGTTCGGGCCTGCGAGTCCGGCCAGTCTCTCGGGGCCCCGGTCGCGTCGGCCGGGCCCTCGATCTCCTCGCGCCGATGCAGCCGCGCCCCGGACGTGGCGTGCGCCTTGACGCTGATCAGGGTTCCCCCCGAAGTCCGGCGCAGGCGAGCCGCGAAGCCGGCCTTCGCCAGTCCCCAGTCGGCCGAATCGACGTAGCCGTCCTCGAGCCGGACCGATCGAACCTGGCCGATGGACCTGAAAGGGCCGATCTCGGGCGCGACCAGGTAGCGATCGGCGCCGCCGGGGGACATGACCTGGTACTTGAGCTCGACCTCTATCTTGCGCTCCGTGGCCATCGACGCCCTCCGGCCGTAGCCGCTATGCCGTCGGATCGAGCGATCCGATACCCGCATGCGGCCGTCGCGGCGCCGCGGCCACCGCCGTCGACGACGCGATGGCTCGCTCCTGCAGCATCGCGAAGACGTCGATGGTACCCGGAACGCCGGTCAGTTCCTCGGTCCGGCGGTACGCGCCGTCAGGCCCCAGCTGCCACGAGTGCCTGTCGTCGGCGAGCAGGACTTCTATTACGGCCTGAATGCTGCGTTGCGCCTCAGGATCCTCGATCGGCACCAGGGCCTCGACGCGCCTGTCGAGGTTCCGCTCCATGAGATCGGCCGAGCCGATGTACCACTCCGGGTGACCGTCGTTGGCGAAGTGGAAGACGCGCGAGTGCTCCAGGTACTGGCCCACGACGGAGCGCACCCGGATGCCTTCGCTGACGCCCGGCACGCCGGGCCAAAGCGAGCAGATGCCACGGATGATCAGGTCTATCTCCACGCCGGCCTGTCGGGCGGCGTAGAGGGCGGCAACGCACGCCGGATCGACCAGAGAGTTCAGCTTGAGGATGATGCGGGCCGGCCGGCCCGCCCTGGCGTGATCGGCCTCTCGCTGGATCATCTCGAGAATCCAGCGCCGCAGGTTCATCGGGGCCACGATCAGGCGCCTGAAGTCGCGCTGCCGTGACAGACCGGTCAGGACGTTGAAGAGATCGCTGACGTCGGCCCCCAGCTCGGGCCGGCAGGTCAGCAGGCCGAAGTCCGTGTACAAGCGAGCCGTTCCGGAGTTGTAGTTGCCCGTACCGATGTGGACGTAGAGACGCAGCGTCGAGGCTTCGCGGCGGACGACGAGCACGGTTTTGGAGTGCGTCTTGAGGCCGACCAGACCGTAGACGACGTGCGCGCCGGCCTGTTCGAGCTTGCGGGCCCAGCTGATGTTCGCCTCTTCGTCGAAGCGGGCCTTGATCTCGACCAGGACGACGACCTCCGTGCCTCGCTCGGCGGCCGAGATGAGATCCCGCACGATGGGCGAGTCCCCGCTGGTGCGATACAGGGTCATCTTGATCGAGAGAACGTCGGGGTCGCCGGCGGCCTGGGCGATGAACCTTTGAGTCGAGGCCGCGAAGCTCTCGTACGGGTGGTGGACCAGAATGTCGCCCGCGCGGATCGCGGCGAAGACGTCGGCCGGCTCGTCCTCGTCCGGCGGAACAAGACGCGGTGGCACGACGGGCGAGTAGGGGGGCAGCCGGAGGTCGGGCCGGTCCTGCGCGGCGATTTGCCACAGCCCGGTGTGGTCCAGCATGCCGGAGATCTCGTAGCAGTCTTCGGGGTCGACGCCCACGCCACGCTCCAGGATGCGGCGCATCGAAGCCGGCATGGCCTGGTCCACCTCGAGCCGGACGGCCTCGCCGAACCGCCTGCGCCGGAGCTCCTCCTCGATCGCCATCATCAGATCGTCGGCCTCGTCTTCCTCGAGCTCGAGATCGGCGTTGCGCGTGATCCGGAAGAAGTGCTTCTCGTGGATTGTCATGCCGAAGAAGAGCCGGTCCAGGTTGGCGGCGATGACCTGCTCAAGCAGGACGAACCTGTGCGGCTCGATTTCCAGGAACCGCGGCAGTACGGGCGGCACCTTGACCCGGGCGAACCGTTCCTCGTGCTCGTCCGGGTCCTCGAGGCGGATCGCCACGGAGAGGCTGAGAGTACTGATGTACGGGAATGGATGGCCGGGGTCGACGGTCAGGGGGGTCAGGACCGGGGAGATCTCATCGATGAACCGCTGTCGCAGGGCGGCGTGGTGTTCTGGCACTTCCGTGTAATCGACGATCTCCAGCCCGGCCTCGTACAGCGCCGAGCAGACCTCCTCGAACGCGGCGTGCTGCTCCACGAGCAGCTCGCGGAAGCGTGACCGAATGGCTCCCAGCTGCTCGGCTGCCGGGTGCTCACCGGGGGTGGTGGGGGCTGCCTTTGCCGCAGCCTGCTCCATCAAGCCGGCGACGCGGATCTGGAAGAACTCGTCCATGTTGCTGGCGAAGATGGCCAGGAACTTGACACGCTCCAGAACCGGGTTGCGCGCGTCGCGGGCCTCGTACAAGACGCGGCGGTTGAACTCCAACGAGCTCAGCTCGCGGTTGATGTACGGGAACTCCGAGCCGGCCTTGCGACCGGCCGAGGCCGGCTTGGCGGAGGTCCTTCGAACGATGGCGGTCACCGGTTTCCCGTACGCCTCGACGTTGTCGTCTCAACGAGCCGTGAGTGCATCGGCCCATTCTCACCGGTCGCGGCCTCAGCGCAATAGGCTTCATCCTTTTCCGCGCCCGGCGGACCGGGCCTGCGGGGACCCGCGCCCCGTCAGGCCTCGGCCTTGTAGCGGCGCTCGCCGGTTCGAGAATCTACGTAGACGCGCATCAGGCGGTGGCTCGTCGGGTCTACGAAGAGCTCGGTCGTCGGAACGAAGCGAGGCTCGAGCCAGCCCGTTTCGCCCCCGCCGGGGCCGGGGTCGACGTTACTTCGCTCGGCCGCATCCGAGCGGTAGCGGGAACGCTGCAGGACAGCGCCGATCATGAATGCGGAACCGACCAGGAGGATCCATGCGCCGGTCAGACCCGCCGACCCGCCGAGGCCGAGCGTGGCCACTCCCCCCAGGAACATGAGCAGGCCGAGGCCGAAGGCCAGAGCCCGGATCGACAGGTGGAGCATCCCCGCCTCCTGGCCGAAATCGCGGCCCGACGGGACCGTCAGCGCGCCTTCCAGTAGCGGCGTTCGCCGGTCTTCTCGTCGAGGTGAACACGCATGGTCTGCCCGGTTCGTGGGTCACGGAAGACCTCCGGCGTGGGTATGAAACGTGGATCCGGATAGGAGTAGCGGCGGCGCCTGCGCTGTCCGGCCACGAACCCGGCGGCGGTCAGGGTCACAAGACCGACGACGATGACTACGAACAGCCCCGCCACTCCCAGCACCTGGATGCCCAGGACGAACGCCAGGCCGGCTACGGCCCAGGCGATCCAGGTGTAGACATCGGGCATCTCGACGGCCCCGCCTGCCCCTATTCGGCGACCGGCTGTCCGGCGTTGGCGCCCGGCATGACGACGACGGCGGTACCGTAGGCCACGATCTCGGACATCGAGGTGCCGATCTCGGACGAGTCGAAGCGCATCGAGATGACTGCGTTGGCGCCCATCAGAGTGGCGTTCTGGACCATTCGATCGAGGGCCTGCCGCCGGGTGTCCTCCAGCAGCTCCGTGTACTCGTGGATCTCGCCGCCGACGAGCGAGCGCAAACCCGCGGCGAAGTTGCCGGCGAAGCCCCTGCTTCGAACGACCAGGCCAAAGACCTGGCCCTTGACCTCGGTGACCTGGTAGCCGGTCAGGTAGGGAGTTGTGGCGACGATCATCCGATCTCCTTCTGCTGGTGCCTACTTGATTGGGCTCCGGTGTCTCTCAGCCCTGACCGGCTCGCGCGATTGTGCAGGCAGGGCATGGGCAGTTCTCCCGGAGAGACTCGTATGTGTAGTACCCCGTGTCGTGCCCGTCCGCCCACGTCACGGCGATTGCGTACTGCCCGATGAGTCGCGCTCCGACCATCTGGGTCTGCTCGGAGGTCAGCGTTGGATTGGTGTCGAGCCATCCCGGGCGCCCCGCCTCGCCACTGCAGAAGGCACAGGGACAGAGAAGCCGAAGCGGCACCGCCTCGTATTCGCTGCGATGGCCGTCCGCCCAATCGATGGTCAGCAGGCCGGCGGCGCGGTCCGCGTTGATGCTCATGGGCGTGTTTGCGGGACTCTGGGTCATGCCTCATTCTAGGGGCGGCGTCGGGGCGGACGCCCGGGAGCGTGACAACCGAGCAGCGGACCCGGCTCGAAGCGCAGGCTGGCATGAATCTCCCCGCCCGCGAGCGTGCCGCCGCTCGCCCGCCCGACCCTTTCTCTGACCTGTCCGGCGTCGCCGCACAGCTGACCTCTGACTCCGCGCTGGAGCGGCTCGGGACGAATCCCGCCACCGGGCTCACACCAGAACAGACCTCGGACCGGGTCGCCAGGTTCGGTCCGAACGAACTCGAAGCCGCTCGCAAGACCTCGCTCTGGCGGCTCTTTTGGGACGGAGCGCGCGAACCTTTCGTTGTCCTGCTGTTCATCGCGGGCTGCCTGGCGATTGCCCTCAACGAGGTCCGGGACGGCCTCCTGGTGCTCGTCATCCTGGCCCCGATCGTGGGCGCAGGCGTCATCACTGAGTACCGCGGCGAGAAGGCGCTCGAGGCGCTGCGCGAGGCCGCCGCCCCGTATGCCAGAGTCAGACGAGACGGGCGAGTGGATGACGTGCTTACCCGCGAGCTGGTCCCCGGCGACGTGGTGCTGCTCCGGACGGGCGACGTCGCGCCTGCGGACCTGCGGTTGATCCGTGCCGAGGCGTTGGCATTCGATCGAAGCGTCCTCACCGGGGAATCGCTGCCGGAGCCGGGTTCGGTCGAGCCCGATCCCGAAGGCGCCGGCCTGGCCGAATGCCACTCGATTGCCTACGCGGGTACGGCCGTGGTCGGCGGGCGTGGCGAGGGTGTCGTCGTCGCCACGGGTCTGACCACCGAGTTCGGGCGCATCTCGCAGGCGCTCGCCGGCCGCGAGCGCCGCCGTTCGCCGCTTCAACGCGAGATGGACCGTCTGGTCCGGATCTTGCTGGCGGTGGCGATCGGGCTGATCGCCATCGTGGTAACGCTGGGCTTCTTGCGAGGGAACCCGGCCGGCAAGAACGTGCTGGCCGGAGTCTCGGCGGCGATCGCGGCCATCCCCGAGGAGCCGCCGGCACTCGTGGCCGTCGTGCTCGGCCTGGGTGCCTACCGGCTGCTCCGGATGAAGGTCCTCGTCCGGCGTCTCTCGGCCCAGGAGACGCTCGGCTCGGTCGACCTGATCGTCACGGACAAGACCGGGACTCTCACCGAGAACAGGCTCGCCCTCGCGGCCATCCGCACGCCGGGCGGAGTGGTCGAGGATCCCGGCCGCGTCGTCGAGCTTGCTACTCTCGCGGTCCGCGCCGAGGAGGATGCCTGGAGCGTGGCGACCGGCAGCAAGCCGGGCTCCTTCAGCCGGTCCCTATTCGGCTTCCTGTCCGAGCAGGCGATCGTCCTGGAACTCGATCCGTCGGACCTGATCGACGCAGATCCCGCGAGTGACGATCGCCCGTACTCTCGAACTCGCGCCCGAACGCAGGCTCCCGACGGGAAGCCGGCAGAGGAGGAGCTATCCCTCGGCGCGCCAGAAGCCGTCCTGGCCATGTGCTCCGGCCTGTCCGCGGCCGAAGGCAGGGCGTGGGCGGATCTGGTGGAGAGCGGCGCCGAGGCGGGCGAGCGGCTACTGCTGCTGGCGCGCCGTATCGAGGGCGAGGAGTGGCTGCCGCTCGGTGTCCTCGCCTTCGCCGACCGGATCCGGCCCGGCATTCGCGAGGCGATGGTCCTCGCCGTTGCGGCCGGGATCCAGCCCCTGATCGTCACCGGCGATCATCCCACGACCGCGGCAGCGATCGCTGCGGACGCGGGGCTGCCGAACGAGCGGGTGGTCACCGGCCCGGAGCTGGCGGAGTGGGACGACGATCGCCTGGCCGCCGAGCTGCCCACCCTGAACATCGTGGCCCGGGCCGTTCCCGAGCAGAAGCTCCGGATCGTCGACGTTGCGCGGCGCTCCAACCGGACCGTGGCGGTGACGGGCGACGGCGTGAACGACGCCCCCGCGCTGCATCACGCCGACGTCGCCGTCGCTATGGGCAGCGGCACGGCCGTCGCGCGTGAGGCCTCGGATCTGGTCCTGGGCGACGACTCGTTCGTGACGCTGATGCAGGGGCTGCGTGAGGGGCGCCGACTCGTGGCCAACGTCCAGAAGGGCCTTGTTTTCCTGGTTTCGACGCACGTCGCGATGCTCGGCTTCATTCTCATTGCGACGATCGCGGGCTTCAGCCAGCCGCTGCTGCCGATCCAGATCCTGTGGCTGGAGGTCTTCATCGACATGCTCACGGCCGTCTCGTTCGCGGGCGAAGCGGAGGAGCCGGGTTCAATGAGCCGACCGCCGCGGCCGCGAACCGAGCCGATCCTGAACTGGGGAATACTTGCCCGCATCTGTCTGGCCGGCGGCTTCAGCGCCTTCGCGGCGTTGTACCTGATCGAGCAACACAGCGTCGACTTCCAGCACGCCAGATGGTTGGCCTACACCGCACTGGTCGTCGGCCAGGTGGTCCGGGCCAATGCCAATCGCAGCCTCGCCTACCCGGTGCTACTGCGGCGCCCCAACCCGATCCTGCTCTTGGGGGGCGTCCTGTGCGTGGTCATCCAGGTCGTCATCCCGTTCGTCCCGGCCCTCTCGGAGGCATTCCAGGCGACTCCGCTCGACGCTCTCGACTGGCTGCTGGTCGCCGTCGTCGCTCTCGCGCCCGCCCTCTTCGCCGAGGCCTACCGAGCCGTCAGCCGCAAACCCTGGGTCGCCTGAGTCTCGACAGCGACTCACCATCCGGGCGCTCGGGCAACCTCTTCTGTCAAGGGGACTTGACAGGGCGTTCCTGTCAAGCTAACTTGACAGGCATGCAGAACGACGTCCGGAAACTGCGTGAGCAGCAAATCCTCAGCCAGGGCGACCTGGCCAGGCACCTGGGCGTCTCGCGCCAGACCGTAAACGCCATCGAGACCGGCAAGTACCTGCCGTCTTTGCCGCTGGCGCTGGCCATCGGGCGGTTCTTCGGGAAAGCTGTCGAAGAGGTCTTCCATGTCGATGAACGTGTCTAGGTGGGTCGTGCCGGCGGTCGGCTTCGTCATCGGGCTGCTGGTCGCGGCGGCGATGCTCGGCGGGAAGGCGACGCCGTTCCAGGCCGCCGTCGGGTTCGCGATCGTGGCCGCGTACGCTATTGGCCTGCGGTTCCTGCAGACTCGGAGCGAGACCGCGAGCCTGCTCTCCGGGCTCCCCGTCGACGAGCGTTGGGAGGCGATCAACGCCAACGCCCTGTCTCTTGCCGCCCAGGTGCTGGCGGTGATCCTTCTGGTCGTCTTCCTGGTCACACAGTTCAGGGGAGGCGACGCCACGCCCTATGCCTTGCTTGGCGCCGCGTTCGCGGTGGCCTACATCGGCGGGATCGTCTGGTACAGGTGGCGGCAATGAGCGGCGCCCCGCCGACTTTGCCGCCAAGACGGTCGTTCCGCCGTTAGGACGAGTCGGCCGTCCATCGATAGGCCGACGACCGCCAGGCGGAGTGCGGAGATAATCGCGCCAACAAGCCCGGCACGCGGCCCTATCTTCGGAACTGGAGGCAGCATCTTGGCTCTCGTGGAGGGCGCATGGCTCTCGTAATCGACTCCGTTTCCAAGCGTTTCGGGGAGGTTCAGGCCCTGGACAACGTCTCCCTCGAGATTCAACCCGGGGAGGTCTTTGGCTTCCTGGGCGCCAACGGCGCCGGCAAGACCACGGCCATGAGAGTCGTGCTGGACATTCTCCGGCCGGACTCCGGGACGGTGACGTGGGGCGGCCGGTCGAACACGGAGCTCCCGCACGAGACCTGGGGCTACCTGCCGGAGGAGCGGGGCCTCTACGCCAAGATGAAGGTCCTCGACCAGCTGGTCTTCTTCGCCAAGCTGCACGGCGTGAAACCAAAGGCAGCCGAACGAGAGACGCGCGACTGGCTCGATCGTTTCCGCATCCCCGAGTACGCCGACCGTCGCGCGGAGCAGCTGTCGAAGGGCAACCAGCAGAAGATCCAGTTCATCGCCGCGATTCTTCATGACCCGCAGGTGCTGCTGATGGACGAGCCCTTCACCGGCCTCGATCCGATCAACGCGGCGCTGCTCAAGGAGGCGTTCCTCGAGATGAAGAACCGCGGCAAGACCCTCATCTTCTCGACCCACCAGATGGAGACGGTCGAGGAGCTATGCGAAGCGATCGCCATCCTCGACCGCGGCCGGATCGTTGTTGGCGGAAACCTCCGCGACGTGCGCCGCTCGTCCGGTCGGCAGGTGGTGCGGCTCGCCGTGGAGGGCGATCCTGAGATCGACTGGCTCGCGACGCTCGACGGCGTTCGCGTCACGAGGCGCGGCCAGGACTACGTCGAAGCGGAGGTGGCCAAGGGCTTCGATCCGGAGCTCGTTCTCCAGGCCGCGCTGACCCGCCGCTGCAAGATCCTGCGCTTCGAGATTGCCGACCCATCGCTGGAGGAAATCTTCATCGAACATGTCGGCCAGATGGACACCAGCGAGCGGACGCTCGCTCCAAGGGCGGTGCACGCATGAACGGCTGGCGGAACCTCTTCCCCAACGCCTGGTACGTTGCGGAGCGGGAGTATCGGAGCCGCGCGACGAGCCGGAGCTTCTTGATCGGCACGGTAATCCTGGCCGCCATCGCCTTCGCGGCTACACAGCTGCCGGTCCTCATCGACGTCGCCGAGGGCACCAGTCGGACGCGAGTCGCGGTCGTGGTTCGCGCCGACAACATGCCGTCCGACTCACAGGCCGCGATGACGGCTACTCTCAACGGCCAGACCAACTCCTCCACGCATCAAGCCTTCGTATTGAGCTGGTACCAGGGCGGCGACGCCGCGGCCGCTCAGAAGTCGCTCGAAGACGGCAAGGTCGATGCGCTCCTGCTCGTGGACCGCGATCCGGCGAGCCAGAACCTGTCCTTCACTCTGCGAACCAACCTGGCCTCGGACGGGCAGCCGGTCAACGTCATCACCAACGCGGCGACCTACCTCGCCCTCGACGACGGCCTCGCACGGGCCGGGACCTCCATCGGAGCCCTCCAGAGGACCAAGGTCACGGTCCTGCCGGTCCTTGGTTCGTCCGCCGGACCGGTTAACTCGATCAGCCGCGAGGTCTCCACGAACCTGCTCTCGACGGGGCTGATCGTGCTGATCTTCATGGCGATCATCACCTATGGCACGTGGGTGGCCATGAGCGTGGCTGAGGAGAAGGGCAGCCGTGTCATGGAGCTGATGCTCAACGCCACTACGCCGCTCCAGATGCTAGCCGGCAAGGTGATCGGGAACGGAGCGGCCGGGTTGACCCAATACGGGATCATCCTCGGTGCCGTCATCGTTGGGTTGCTGGCCCAGGGTCCGATCCACCGAGCCGTTGTGAGCGGCTCAAGCACGAGCGACTCATTCGGCGGCCTCAGCGTTCCCGTGCTGGGGGCGTTCGTCGTCCTGTTCGTGCTCGGCTTCGTGCTGTACTCGCTCCTGTATGCCGCGCTCGGCTCGATGGTGAGCCGACTGGAGGACGTCCAGAGCGCAACTTCGCCGCTGATGATGCTGATCATGATCGGCTACTTCATGTCGATCTTCGGGCTCCAGGCGATCGACGAGACGTGGGTCAGAATCGCCTCGTTCGTCCCGTTCTTCAGCCCCTACCTGATGCTTGCGCGGGTCTCGGTCGGGCACGTGGAGGTCTGGGAATTCGGGCTGGCGGTCATCTTCCTCCTCGTCGCGATCGCGATCGCGCTGGTCGTGGCCGCCCGGATCTACAGCGCCGGCGTGCTGCTATACGGCCAGCGCGTCGGCTTCCGCCAGATCCTCAGAGCGGCCCGCGTCTCGCGTTAGCGGCAACGTCCCGGGATCGCGTCGCGCGGGCCTCTCCCGCCGCGGTCAATCCTCGAGCGGGAGCCGCTGTATCAGGGCCAGTACCGGTCTCGAAGCCGGCGTCGCCACGGAGTCCGGCACGACATGCAGCCGCATCTCGCCGGGTTGGACCGCGATCCATCGCCACAGCCCGCTGCGGCGGCCGGGCAGATACGGGCTTCTGAGATGGCGGGCCATGACGCCGCGCAGGCCTTGCTGGGCGACCGCTGAGTAGAGATCCGTTCCGTCGCGGACGACGCCGGGGAGGAGCACCAGCTCCGCGCTCGAGCGCACGATCCGGGCCAGGAGCTCGCGCCGGCGCAGGAGCGGCTGGGCGATGATCGGCCGTCCGGCGGCCCATAGAAGGTCGAAGGCCAGGAAGACCGGAGCGGACCCCGTCGCCTGGCCGTCTGCGAGGCGGCCCACCAGCGCGTCATCGTCCATGCGGCCGATCCTGTCGGGCACCACGATCTCGCCGTCTAGGATCGCCGGCAGGTCTCCGACGAGGTCGGGCAGCGTGGCAAGCTCGGGCAGATGCGGAGCCACATCCCGGCCCATCTCGTCCAGGAGCCGGATTCGCGCGCCACGACCGGATCGGTCGGGCTCGATGAAGGCGAGCGTCCGCAGGCCGCCCCATCGCGGCTCGAAGAGATACTCGTCCGAGTCGAACGCGGCGTCGGCGCTCCTGGGCAGCATCGGCTTCAGCGATCGGGGCAGGCGCGCCTCGTCGCCGGTGAGACTCAGATCGAGCTGATCGGGCACGGCGCGATGGTACCCTCGCCCGCACCTCTCGGTCGATGCGGGAACGTACCGCTCTTCGAGGTCGACGGCGGTGACGGCCGAGAGCGCCGCTCTTGAGCCTGCCCCAGGTCCCCGCCGGCGAGGCATAGTCGCGAGCGGCGGATACCATCTGCATGTGCGTTGGTTGCGGGCCCTGTACGTCTCCAACGGGCTTGCCGTCGGCGCCCTGTACGGCTTCGTGCCCGTTCTTCTGAAGGCGAAGGGATTCGATGCTGCGCTGATCGGGCTGACCACGAGCATGGGCTCGGTCGCCTACACCCTGGCCCTGCCGGTCTGGGGTCACGTGGGCGACGTCATCAGCGGACCAAGACGCGCGCTGCAGATCGCCTGCCTGCCCGCCGCCATCTTCGCGCTGGGGCTCAGCGCGCCACTCCCCGTCGCGGCGGTCATTGTCTGCCAGGTGATTCTTTGCGGAGGTGGTGGTCCGACCATGGCCCTGACCGACGCCATGGCCCTGCCGGCTTTGACCGATATCTCTCGCGAGTACTCGCGGCTTCGGCTGCTGAGCAGCGCCGGGGCCGCCGGCGGTGCGATCGGCTGCGGCTTCATCTACGCCCAGACCGGCTACGTTGCCGCCCCGTTCCTGTACATGGCGACGATGGCACTGACGATCCTCTCGGCTCAATTCGTCCCGCTCGGACGGGACAGCGAGCGCCATCAGAACGCCCGGCGAGCGCTCGACGGGCGCGACCGCCTGGTGCGGGACCGAGGCCGTCTCGGCTCGGTGGGCGAGGCCATCAGGATCCGGCCCCGGCTGCTGGCCGTTCTGCTCTCAGCCATCTTCGTCTTCATGGGCACCATGGCGTCCGGAACGTACATCTCGCTGCGGATAGCCGACCTTGGCGGTGGGGCCGTTGAGGTCGGGTTTGCGAACGGCATCGCCTGGGTGGCCGAGGTACCCGGACTCATCCTGGCCGGCTGGCTCGTTGCCCGGCTCGGCATGCGGTCCGTTCTGCTGGCGTCGTCGGTGGGGTTCGCGGCATGCATGTTGAGCTGGATAGTGCTGGTCGATGCCGCACCGATCATGGTCACGCGGTTCATCTCGGGGATCTTCTTCGGCGGCATCCTGTTGTCGCTGGTCATGACGATGGCTCGAATCCTTCCCGATCGTCTGCAGGCGACCGGCCAGACTCTTCTCCAGGCCACATGCTTCGGTATGGCCGCGATCCTCGCCAACCTGCTGGGCGGACTGCTGTATGCGAATGCCGGGGCGCTGGGCGTCTTTGGCGTCGGCGCCGTTTGTGCGGTGATCGGCGGGTTGATCGGGCTCGTGGCCCTGCCCCAGGACGTGAGGGCATCGAACCAGGGCGCGCCCGAGCCGGTCGGCGAGACGGCGTAGGCGCATCGGACCGAATCGCGGCCGAACCGATCGGCTGGACGGCGCAGGCGGCTGCGAATTGCGAGCGGCGGCTCGCGTCGGCCACCGTGGCCCGGTACCATGCCGGCAACGGCGCGACGGAGGAGGACCGATGCGGCTCTGGGGCGGTCGATTCGAAGGCACGACTGACGAGCGGGTGGCCGAGTTCACCCGATCGATCGATGTCGATCGCGTCCTCGCGCTCGACGACATCGCCGGCTCGATTGCCCACGTGCACGGCCTGGGCAGGGCCGGCCTGCTGGCCCCCGACGAGGTCGAGACGCTCCTGCGCGGGCTCGAGGGGCTGCGGTCCGAGGTCGAGGAGGGCAGCCTGGCCTGGGATCCGGCCCTCGAGGACGTCCACATGAACCTCGAGGTGGCCTTGCGGGATCGAGTCGGCCCGATCGCCGGACGGTTGCACACTGGCCGCTCCCGAAACGACCAGGTCGCCACGGACCTGCGGCTCTGGCTCCGGCGAACGATCGACGGTCTGGACGAGGCCGTCCTGGAGATGGAGAGAGCGCTCGTCCGGCTCGCCCAACGCGACGGCGATGCGATCATGCCCGGCTCCACGCACATTCAGCCCGCCCAGCCGATCCTTCTCGCTCACCATCTGCTGGCCTACGTCGAGATGCTCGAGCGCGACAGGGGTCGTCTGGCCGACTGCCGGCGCCGGGCGAACGTCTCACCGTTGGGCTCGGGCGCGCTGGCGGGCGCGGGTTACCCGCTCGATCGCGAGGAGACGGCCGCGGAGCTCGGCTTCGACGGTGTGACCGCCAACTCGCTCGACGCTGTCAGCGACCGCGATTTCGTGGCCGAGGCGCTGGCCGCTTTCGCGCTTGCGATGGTCCATCTCAGCCGGCTGGCGGAGGAGATCACGTGGTGGTCGAACCCGCGGTTCGGGTTCGTTCGGGTGGCCGATTCCTTCTCCACCGGCTCGTCGATGATGCCGAACAAGAAGAATCCCGATCCGGCCGAGCTGGTGCGGGGCCGGGCAGCGCGGGTCATCGGCTCGCTGACGGGTCTCCTGGCGTTGCTGAAGGGGCTGCCGCTCGGGTATCAGCGGGACCTGCAGGAAGACAAGCCGCCCCTCTTCGAGGCCGCGGCCACGCTGGAAGCCTCGCTCGCGGTGATGGCCGGGATGGTCGAGACCCTGACCGTGGACGGGGAGCGCATGCGGGCGGCGGCGGGAGAGGGCTACACCACCGCCACTGCCGTCGCCGATGCCCTCGTGCGCCGGGGAGTGGCGTTCCGCGCCGCTCACCACGTGGTTGGGACGCTCGTCGCCGAAGCGGAAAGGACCGGAGTCGGGCTCGACGCGCTGGACGACACCACGATCGCGGCTGCCCTGGCCGTCTCCGACGATTCGGTCGCGCTCACGATCCTGGGCGACTCAACTCTCCCCGGGGAGCTGCGTGCCGCGGCCGGGCTGGAAGGCGCCCTGGCCGGCTGCGACGTCCTGGGCGGGACCGCTCCCCGGCGCGTCGCCGCGGCCCTCGCTGCCGCCAGGGCCCGCCTGGGGCTCTAGTGGCCTCGGCCCGGGCTCGACCGAGCCGGTGCTTTCGTCATCTATGAGGCACTCCGGTGGCATTGGGCGGACTGCGGGCGCCCGGGAATGAACGTTTCGCGGCGCCCGTCCGTCCCTGGTGACGAAGGATCGTGCCGACGTGCAAGTGCCGGAGAGTTCGCCAGCGTTCCACGGAGGGCTCGTGGGTCCAACTGAGCTACCCGAGACGGTCGATGCCGCTTTCGAGCGCTTGAGCGAACGCGGACTCGACCGCTGCTACTCGCTGGCCGGGTACTTGCTTGGCAATGCCGCCGAGGCCGAGGATGCGACCCAGGAAGCAATGGCCCGCGCTTGGCGGGCTCGCGGGACGCTCAAGGACGTGGCCGCTTTCGATGGCTGGCTGGATCGAGTCCTCGTCAACACGTGCCTGGACCGAATGCGCCGTCGACGACTCATCCGGTTCGTGGAGATCGAGGAAAGCGAGGAAGTCGCGGACCGCGACCCGTTCCGCGACTTCCTGGCCCAGGACGAATTGGGACGAGCCCTCGTTGCCCTGAGCCCCGAACAGCGGGTGGTGGTGGTGCTGCGCTTCTGGCGGGACCTGCCGATCGAGGAGATAGCCACACGGCTGGACTGCCCTGCGGGCACGGTGAAATCGAGATTGCATGCGGCGATCGTCGCCCTGCGAAGCCAGATGGACCGCGACGCCGGGGAGGTGCAGCGATGAACGACCGCGATATCGAGCTTCGTCTCGGGGACTTCCTCGGAGCGGCCCCGGTGGTCAGCGCGCCCGACCGCCTTCGCGACGCGGTGCTCCGCGACCGGACGCGCCCCGCGGCGCGGCGTGCGTTCACCTGGCACCGGCCGACCGGACGCGCCCTCCCGGCGCTGGTGGGATTGGCAGCAACGTTGGTCTTGGCCGCGGCGCTGCTGACAGTCGTCGCGAACCGGCCGGCTCCGGCCGCCTCGACGAAACCGCAGATTGGGGCCTTCAGCCAGACCGGCTCGCTGCTGCAGGCCCGCCGGGATCAGGCTGCAGTGTTGCTGGCAGACGGCCTGGTGTTGATCCTCGGCGGGCAGGGCCCTGACGGCGCGCTCGCCTCTGCCGAGCTGTACAACCCAACGACCGGCACGTTCAGCGCCACCGGATCCATGATCCACGCTCGCACGTTTCCCACGGCTACTCTTCTGCCCGACGGCCAAGTCCTCGTCACCGGCGGCGGCGATGCCGCGAGGGGTGGCGACGACAACACGGCCGAGCTCTACGACCCGAAGAGCGGTACGTTCAGCGCGACCGGTTCGATGGCCGTGGCGCGTTGGAACGACACCGCCACTCTGCTGCCTGACGGCCGCGTGCTGATAGCCGGCGGGGCGAGCGGCAGCGCCACTACCGCGACGCTCCCGGCTTCGGCAGAGCTGTACGACCCGAGAACCGGCACGTTCAGCCTCACGGGCTCGATGGCGCATCCGCGCTTCCTGCACCATGCGGTCATGCTCAAGGATGGCCGGGTGCTCATCGAAGGTGGATTCAGCCTCGATGGTGGCACCGCGTCGGCGGAGCTGTACGATCCAGCGACCGGTGTGTTCAGCCTCACGGGCTCCATGTCGGAGGCTCGAATCTACGACACCGCCACCCTGCTGCCCGACGGCCGCGTTCTGATCGCCGGCGGCATGTCGGCGGCAGGCGATCAACCGTCGCTCCTGACCTCCGCCGAGCTGTACGATCCGGCGACGGGGACGTTCAGTTTCACGGGTTCCATGGCCTATGGCCGCCACGACCACACCGCAACCCTGCTCTCTGACGGCCGCGTCCTGATCGCGGGCGGCTTCGTTCCCGACCCGACGGCGGACGTGTATCCGGCAACAGCGGAGTTGTACGACTCCGCGACCGGCCGATTCAGCCCAGCCGGTGCGCTCGCCATGCCCATCGCCGACCACACCGCCACCCTGCTCCCAGATGGCCGCGTCCTCATCTCGGGGGGCACGGCTCCTGCGACGATGCCGCAGATAGTCGCGTTTGCCCAGATGTACGACCCGAGCGTCAAGCCTCAGTCCAGTTTGCCGACGCGGGGAGCGTTCCGCGCGACGGGGTCGATGGTCCACCCTCGTGCCCGGCACGCCGCGGTCCGCCTGGCGGACGGCCGGGTGCTGGTAGCCGGAGGAGAGGACGAGAATGCGTCGCCGATTGCAAGCGCAGAGCTTTACGACCCAACCACAGGCAGGTTCAGCTCCACGGGCTCCATGGCCCATTCCCGCGACTACCCCGACGCAACGCTGCTGGCCGACGGCCGGGTCCTGGTCACGGGCGGATATGACGCCACTGGAGGTGCCATTGCCTCGGCCGAGCTGTACGACCCCGCGACAGGCTCGTTCAACGACACCGGGTCGATGGCCTATCCTCGCGTCGACTTCACCGCCAGTCTCCTTGCCGACGGACGAGTCCTGATTGCCGGCGGCCAACCGAGCCAGAACTCGGTGCCTGTCGTTGCCGTAGCGGAGCTGTACGACCCCAGCACCGGCACGTTTACCGCCACCGGGTCGATGCAGGAGGCCCGCTCGTTCCCTACCGCGACGCTACTGTCAGACGGCCGCGTCCTGATAGCGGGCGGCGACGGCGCGACCATAACGAGCTCACTCGGCTCGGCGCTCTCTTCTGCCGAGTTGTACGACCCCGCAAGCGGCACGTTCAGGGCGACGGGATCGATGGCCCAGGCTCGAGACTCCTCCATGTCCACGGCGACTCGTCTGTCCGACGGCCGCGTCCTGATGCTCGGCAACGGAGGAGGGGAGTTGTATGACCCGAGCAGCGGCAAGTTCGTCCCGAGCCTGACCGCGTCGCTCGGTGTCTACAGCCACACCGCGACGCTTCTGTCCGACGGCAGAGTTCTGGTTGCGGCAGACACCTGGAACGCCGGGGCATCCGCGACTTTCGACGTCTACGACCCCGCGACCGGCACTTCCGGCCCGACCGGGTCTTTCCTTCAGCTCAGATCGAGCTATACGGCAACGCTGTTGTCCGACGGCCAGGTTCTCATCGCGGGAGGCGGTTTCCCCATGACGGTCGGAGAGACCTCAACCTTCTCGGCCCTGGCATCCGCCGAGCTCTACGACCCCGCCGCGTTGCCGGCCGCCACGCCGAGCCAAACGGCCGAACTGACCTCACACTCGAGCCCGTAGCGTCACCCCGCCGGCCGTCCCTATCTGCCACCCAAGCAACACCGGCGCGGCATGGTCCTGCGACGTGTCGCGCGCTAGCCTGAGCATGGCCGTGCATACGAGTTGGACTGGGACCGATGAAGCTGCATGAGTTCGAGCGGGTGGGGGAGTTGCCCTACCCGCGCGCAATGCGCAGGGAGGACTCGTTCGTCCTGACCTGCGCTTCCTGCGGCTGCCGGCTCACGCCACGCGAATCGCTCTCCGACGGCGGCCTGCTCGGCCCCGACGCGGCCTGGCGCCACTTCCTGGGAACTCCGGGGCACGACGCGCGCGGCTGCCGGGTTGCTTGCCTCGACCTGCCGCATCGGACGATCCCGCTGGAGGCCGCAGCAGGCTAGGCCACGTTCGTTGCGGCGCGCCACCTTGTCGGTCCGCGCCACGGGCCGCCGTCCTGAACGGCAACCCGTGCGCCACCTGAGCGCGACCCAGGGTTCACCCGGCGGCTACTGATTTCCCCGAACCGCATCCCTACCCTTCGGTCGTCGGGCGCCGCCTGCCGCCCGGGATGCTGTGGATTCGAAAGGGGACGCGCGTGATCTTGACGGGACATCCGATCGACAGCGGCGACACCGCCTGGGTACTGACCTCGACGGCGCTGGTCATGTTGATGACGCCCGGTCTCGCGCTCTTCTACGGCGGCCTGGTGCGCCGCAAGAACGTGCTCAGCACGATCATGCACAGTGTCTTCATCCTGGCCCTGGTGAGCGTCACGTGGGTCCTCTTCGGCTTCACGCTCGCATTCGGCACGGACGTCAACGGCTGGGGCATCATCGGCGGGCTGGACTTCATCGGCCTGCACGGCATCGGCAAGGACCCGATCTCCTACGCGCCGACAATCCCCGCCAGCGCCTACATGGCCTTCCAGATGATGTTTGCCGTCATCACGCCGGCCCTCATCACCGGGGCGTTCGCCGAGCGGAAGCGCTTCAAGGCCTTCGTCCTCTTCTCGCTCCTGTGGACCCTCCTGGTCTACTCGCCGATCGCGCACTGGGTCTGGGGCCAGGGCGGCTGGCTCAACAAGATGGGCGCGATCGACTTCGCAGGAGGAACGGTCGTCCACATCAGCTCAGGCGTTGCGGCACTGGTCGCGGCGCTCGTGCTGGGCCCGCGGGTCAAGCGTGAGTCGGATCGCTTCGAGCCGCACGACGTCCGCCTGACGGTCATCGGCGCCGGATTGCTCTGGTTCGGCTGGTTCGGCTTCAACGGCGGCTCGGCCCTCGCGGCGAACGGCCTGGCGGCCAATGCGTTCGTCGTCACCAACACGGCCGCCGGCATGGCCGCTCTCACCTGGGTCACCGTCAGCTGGCTGCACAAGGGCACGCCGAGCGTCGTCGGAGCGGTGGCGGGAGGCGTGGCCGGGCTGGTCGCAATCACGCCGGCATCCGGATACGTGGATGCGAGCGCGGCCATCATCATCGGTTTCGCGGCCGGCTCGGTTTGCTACGGGGCGATCCTCCTGCGCGAGCGGCTCAAGGTCGACGACGCCCTCGACGTATGGGCGGTCCACGGCGTCGGTGGAACCCTGGGCGCGATTCTGACCGGCGTCTTCGCGGTCGCCGCGGTCAACGGCGCCTCGGGCCTCATCGACGGCAATGCCGGCCAGGTGGGCAAGCAGCTCATCGCGGTTGCCGCCACGTGGATCTACAGCGGCGTTGCCACCTTCGCCATCCTCAAGGTCGTCGACTTCTTCGTGGGCCTCCGCGTGGAGGAGTCCGAAGAGGAAGCCGGCCTCGACTCCTCCCAGCACGGCGAGGTGGCCTGGCAGTCGTGATCGATCTATAAGTCGGGGCCGGCCTCAACGGCCGGGCCCGAGCCGCGCAGCAGCCGAGCTCGGCAGGGTTCGGCTGCTGAGACGCGTCCCAAACCACAACCCTCACGCCACCAGAGCGTCACCGCCGCGCCACCGGGTCGCTACTGATTCGCGGTCCAGACCTCCATACGCTTCACCGGACCGAAACCTTTCCCAGCGTTTCGTTGCGATCTCGAAGCGAAGGAGTCCCGAGCGTGATCAACGGTGGCGACACCGCCTGGGTACTGACCGCGACGGCGCTCGTCATGTTGATGACGCCCGGCCTGGCCCTCTTCTACGGAGGCCTGGTACGCCGCAAGAACGTGCTCAGCATCCTGATGCAGTGCATGTTCATCCTGGCGCTGGTCAGCGTCACCTGGGTTCTCGTCGGCTACACCCTCGCGTTCGGCAAGGACGTGAACGGCTGGGGGATCATCGGCAACCTAGACAACCTCGGCCTCAAAGGCGTCGGTGTCGCGCCCGGCCCCTACGCCCCAACGATTTCCGGCAGCGCCTTCGCGCTCTTCCAGATGATGTTCGCCATCATCACCCCGGCCCTGATCATCGGCGCCTTCGCCGAGCGCAAGCGCTTCAAAGCGTTCGTGCTGTTCGCGCTGCTGTGGAGCCTGCTCGTCTACTCGCCGATCGCCCATTGGGTCTGGGGCCAGGGCGGCTGGCTGAACAAGATGGGTGTCATGGACTTCGCCGGCGGCACCGTGGTCCACATCAGCTCCGGCGTGGCCGCGCTCGTGGCCGCGCTCGTCCTGGGGCCTCGAGTTCGACGTGAGTCCGAGCGCTTCGAGCCTCACGATGTGCGCCTCACCGTCATCGGTGCCGGCATCCTGTGGTTCGGCTGGTTTGGCTTCAACGGCGGCTCCGCCCTGGCCGCGAACGGCCTGGCCGTCAACGCCGTTCTCGTGACCAACACGGCTGCCGGCATGGGTGCTCTGACCTGGCTGACGATGAGCTGGCTGCACAAGGGCTCACCGAGCGTCATCGGCGCGGTCTCGGGCGCGATAGCCGGCGAGGTCGCGATTACCCCGGCCTCGGGCTACGTGGATGCCAGCTCGGCCATAGTCATCGGCTTCATCGCGGGGGTGGTCTGTTACGGAGCGATTCTCCTTCGTGAGCGGGTGAAGATCGACGACGCGCTCGACGTCTGGGCCGTTCACGGCGTCGGCGGCACGCTTGGCGTTCTGCTGACCGGCATCTTCGCCACCACGGCCATCAACACGGTGATAACCAAGGGCGGCCTGATCGACGGCAATCCCGGCCAGGTCGGGACGCAGCTCGTGGCGATCGCCGCGGTTTGGATCTACAGCGCCGTGGCGACTTTCGCGATCCTCAAGGTCGTGGATCTCGCCGTCGGTCTTCGCGTTGCCGAATCGGAAGAAGAGGCCGGCTTGGATGCTTCCCAGCACGGCGAGGTGGTCGTCTACCAGGGCTAGCCTGGACCAGCCGGACTGCCGCTTCTCGCCGCGATAGCGACCCGGGTGCCTACCCCCCCCCATGGCACTCGGGTCGCGCCCGGCATGCCGCCGCCTGGCCGCCCCATGTCGCGTCGCCGCCTGCGCCATCGCCGCGCCTCTTCAATGAGGCCGTGGACGCCCCGGCCTCGGAGACCGGACCCGAGGCCCTCGTCGGAGGCCCTCGTCGACGAGCAGGCCGTCCCGAACCGCAACCCCCGCGTCACCTGAGCGTCACCAATGGTCTACTCGAGCGCTACTGATTCCGCCCGGCACCGACCATAGACTTGCGATCAGTGAATGGGACGAGGGTCCCGCGGTTCAGCCGAAGGAGCCAAGAGTGATCGCAGCCGCTTTCGTGAGTTTCGGGGTCCTGGTCGTCGGTTGGTTCGTCGCGCCGTCTCGCGCAAAGGCAGCGGAGTAGAACCTCTCGACCTCGACAGTCGCGATTTCCCCGGCCGGCTGAGGCCCGGCGCCACCAGATAGATGACTCACTTCAGCATCGACCCGCGCACCTTTCGGCAGGCAGCGCGGGTTCGTTGATTCTTGGGTGAGGGCGGGGCCCCTGAGGCCGCCGCCCTCACCGTGACTAGCCGGCCTCTTCCAGGCGGTAGCCCACTCCGCGGACCGAAGCCGGCACCGGCGCGCCGGCTTCGCCGAGCTTGAATCGCAGGCGGGCGAGGTGCGGCTTCAGCCACTGCGGGTCCGGGTTGGGTTCGCCGGGCCAGCCGGCGCTGAGCAGAGCGCTGTGCGAAACGACATGGCCCGCGGCCGCGACCAACGACGCCAGGAGGCTGTACTCGGTGCGCGTGAGGACGAGCTGGGCGTCCGCGACGGAGGCGGTGTGGCGACCTCGATCCAGAACGATCGATCCCCAGCGCAGCTCCCCGGCGCCCCGTGGCTCGGCCTCGTTTCCGCGACGCCGCATGACGGCCCGGATACGGGCCAGGAGCTCCTGCTTGCCGAAGGGTTTGACCACGTAGTCGTCCGCCCCCATATCGAGCGCCTCGACCTTGGCCCGCTCGTCTGACTCGCCCGTCAGGACGATGATCGGCGTCTGCGACATGCGCCGAATCGCCCGGCAGACCTCGACTCCGTCGAGGCCCGGCATGGCGAGGTCGAGGAGGACGAGGTCCGGCCGCTCCTCCGAGAAACGGCGGAGGGCCGTGTTGCCGTCATACGCGGTGACCACGCGGTGGCCGGCACGTCCGACGAGAGCCGAGACGGCGCCGACCATGGCGGGCTCATCGTCGACGACGAGTACCAGCAGGCTCGTCTCCTCATTCGGACCCATGCCGTTCACCTCGATGTCTCCACTGTTGTGCTACCCCTCCGGGCCTGCTTCGGACATTACACCTGCCTCCGGCCCGGCGGTGCCTTCGCTAGTTTGGCGCATCTCGGGAACGGCTACCACGAACCGGCTTCCACCGAACCCGTTCGACTCGAGCCACACGCGACCGCCCATGGCCCCCATGAGCCGCCGGGCGGCGTACAGGCCTATCCCGGAGCCGCGCGGCCGGTTGGCCGTTCGAACGTAGGCATCGAAGACGGACTCCCACTCCGACTCCGGGATGCCGGGACCGTCATCGGTGACGTAGACGAGAACCTCGGAGTCTTTGCGCAGGGCGCCCACGCTCACGGAACCGCCTTCCGGCGAGTACTTGACCTCGTTCTCCAGGAGGTGCTCGAGGACCTGGCGGAAGCGGCCCTCGTCGCCGATCCCCATCAAGGCATCCCACGTTCCGCTCCGCCGGAGAGGGTGTCCGCGCAGCAGCGGTGCCATCTCGCCGATGGTGTCGTTTACGGCCTTGGCCACGTCGAAGCCGACGCGCGCGAGTCCGGCGGCCAGGCCCTCGCCCCGAACCGAGGCCAAGATGGAGTCGACGAGCCGATCCAGCCGCGTCACCTGGGCGGTGGCCTGGGCCCGCCATTCCTCGACGAGAGCCGGGTTGGGGCGCGGGCCGGCGATGGCGTCACGGTCGTCGCCGGCGCCTCCGGTCGCGTCGACGGCAGCATCCGCCATCAGATCCAGATAGGCCCGCACCACTGCCAGCGGGGTGCGTAGCTCGTGTGTCACCACCGCAAGCAGCTCTGCGCGGGCGCCGTCGAGCGCGGTGAGCGTCTCGACCTGCTCCTGGGCCTCGGCCTGCAGGCGGCCCTTCTCCACGACGCCGCCGAGCAACGCCCCGATGGTCACGAGGAACTCGATCTCCTCGGGCGAGAACGTGCGGGTCTCGATCGCCTGGACGTTGACCACGCCGACGATGGTGTCGTT
>Ga0182010_10000038_pt1 | contig 69318 bp, 49 predicted proteins | sample 611E1MmetaG_FD_120488 | JGI IMG/M metagenome (GOLD analysis project Ga0182010, IMG submission 120488) | Permafrost microbial communities from Stordalen Mire, Sweden - 611E1M metaG | ecosystem: Environmental > Terrestrial > Soil > Wetlands > Permafrost | place: Sweden: Stordalen | collected... | reverse complement strand
AGATGAACGTGCCGTCGATGGGCGTGCCGCCGGCAGTGGCCGTGGCATCGAGCTGGGTGCCGCTGAGTGCCGTGCCGTAGGTGATGGCGGCCGGGTTGGTCCAGGTGATAGTCGTCGTGGGCGCAGTCACGTCGGTGTACACCGTGGCGGTCGCGTCCGCGTAGCCGGGATCGTCCGGGGTGAAGAGGACTTGCAGGGGGTGGCCGTTGCCGGTACCGAGGACGGTGCCCGCGGGCGGGGTGTAGGTGAAGTCGCCCGGAACGCTGGCCGTGGCATCGAGCTGGGTGCTGCTGAGTGCCGTGCCGTAGGTGATGGCGGCGGGGTTGGACCAGGTGATGGTCGTGACGTGAAGCATCTGGACGTTGGTTCCGGGCGCGCCGGATGCATCCACAGGCAGGGGCGAGCAAGCGCCGGTATCGGTCGTGAAGTGGCCGGAGGCGCCGTCCGAGTAGCAGCCGTTTACGTAGGACCCGCTGTTGTCGTGGAACGAAATGATGTAGTCGTCGTCTGGGAGGACGGCCAGCACATACGTACCGTCGTTGTTCGTGCCGGTCCCAACGCCCAGCGTGCTCGAGTTGGCGGCGACATTGACGCCCGCGAGGGGTGCACCATCGAGTCCGGTGACGGTGCCGCTGATGGCCACGCCGGCCGGCATCCAGACGTTCTCGACGCCTACGTCGGCGTCTGCCACATGAACCGGCGTGCAGTTGCTCTGCTGATCGGTCGTGAAGTGGCTCCCGGAGATATTGGAGTCGTAGCAGCCGCTGAGGTGATGGCCGGAGTTGTCGGTGAAGTTCAGGGTGTAGTCGCCGTCTGGCGAGACCGTCAGTGAGTAGAACCCGTCGCTGCCAGTCTGGGTCCCGCTGCCGTTGGTGCCGACCTGGATCCCCTCGAGGGGCGTCGTTCCGTTTGGTCCATAGACGTGGCCCGTGATGTGTACGCCGAGCGACATCGAGACGTTGTAGGGGCCCACGTTCGAGCCTTCCACATGCACCGGCGTGCAGGCGCCCCAATCGGTCGTGAACTGGCCAGTAGCGCCGCTGGAGTAGCAGCCGTCGACGTAGGTCCTGGGTTCGTTGTTGTCGTGGAACTGCAGCCTGTAGTCGCCGTTTGGCACCGTCAGTGAGTAGGTCCCGCTACCGTCCGTGTTGGTCGCGAAGTCGGAGGTGCCGGCGTGGGCGTTGGCCCAGATGTTCGCCAGCGGCGTCGTTCCGTTTGGTCCAAAGACGGTGCCGGTGATGCGGTGGCCAAGCGGCATCGTGACGTTGTAGGGACCCACGTCCGAGCCTTCCACATGCACCGACGAGCAGATGCCTTGATCGACCGTTAAGTTGCCAGGAGCGCCGCTCGAGTAGCAGCCGTCGACGTGGTCACCGCTGTTGTCGTGGAAGTTCAGGGTGTAGGTGCCGGACGGGACCGGGATCGAATAGGTCCCGTCGGCTCCGGTGTTGGCCCCGACATGAACGTTGCCCGAGTTGGCGCCGACCCAGACGTTCGCGAGCGGCCCGCCGGATCCGGCGACGGTGCCGGTGATGTGCAGGCCGACAGGCATGGATACGTTGTAGGGGCCCACAGGGGACGTGGTCACCAGGACCGACGTGCAGCTGCCATCGGTCGCGAAGTTGCCGCTGGCGCTGCTGGAATAGCATCCGGCGACGTGGACTCCGTCGTTGTCGTTGAAGTGCAGGGTGTAGGTGCCGGACGGGACCGAGATCGAATAGGTCCCGTCGGGTCCGGTGGTGGCCCCGAAGCCGAAGCTGCCCGCGTTGGCGTTGACGTTGACGTTCGCCAGCGGCGTCGTTCCGTTCGATCCGAAGACGGTGCCGGTGATGTGCAGGCCGGTCGACATCGAGACGTTGTAGGGGCCCACAGGGGACGTGGTCACCGAGACTGACGTGCAGGTGCCATCGGTCGCGAAGTGGCCACTGGCGCCGCTGGAATAGCAGCCGTCGACGTAGGTCCCGGAGTTGTCGTTGAAGCGCAGGGTGTAGGTGCCGGACGGGACCGGGATCGAATAGGTCCCGTCGGGTCCGGTGTTGGCCCCGAAGCCGAAGCTGCCCGCGTTGACGTTGACGTTGACGTTCGCCAGCGGCGTCGTTCCGTTTGGTCCGAAGACGGTGCCGCTGACTTGGTGGCCGAGGGGCATCGAGACGTTGATCGGGCCTATGTTGGACGCGCCCACCGAGACCGGCGTACAGATGCCCTGATTGGGCGTGAAGTTGCCGGGAGGGTCGCTCAAGTAGCAGCCGGCCACGTAGGTCCCGGAGTTGTCATAGAACTGCAGCGTGTAGCTACCGTTTGGCGGGACAGTCGCGGAATAGGCCCCGCTGCCGTCCGTGTCGGCCCCGAAGCCGACCATGCCCGCGTTGGCGTTGATGTGGACGTTCGTGAGCGGCGTTGTTCCGTCGGGTCCGAAGACGGTGCCGCTGATCCGTACGCCGAGGGGCATTGTGACGTTGTAGGGGCCCACGTCGCCGCCCGTCACAGGCACCGGCGTGCAGGCGTTCCAATCGGCCGTGAAGTGGCTCCCGGAGACGTTGGAGTCGTAGCAGCCGTTGACGTAGTCGCCGGAGTTTTCGTGGAACTGGAGCGTGTAGCTGCCGTTTGGCGGTACCGCCAGCGTGTAGTGCCCGTCGGGGTCCGTGTTGGCCCCGGTGCCCCAAGGGGCCCCGGAGTAGTCGACCCAGACGGTCCCGAGGGGCGCGCCATGGTCCCCGTAGACGGTGCCGCTGATGGCCACGCCGACCGGCATCCAGACGTCCTTGCCGTCCACGTCGGCATCTTCTACATGGACCAGCGTGCAGGAGTTCTGCTGATCGGTCGCGAAGTTGCTCCCGGAGACGCTGGAGTCGTAGCAGCCGCTGAGGTGATGGCCGGAGTTGTCCCAGAAGTTCAGCGTGTAGTCGCCGGGCGGGACCGTGAGGGAGTAGAACCCGGTGTTGTCCGTGCCGGCCCCGAAGCCGACGTTGCCCGCGTTGGCGTTGACCCAGACGCCCTCGAGCGGCGTTGTTCCGTTGGGGCCGTAGACATGGCCCGTGATGTGCACGCCGAGGGGCATCGTCACGTTGTAAGGGCCCACGTCCGAGCCTTCCACGTGCACCGGCGTGCAGGTGCCCTGATCGGTCGTGAAGTTGCCGGTGGCGCCGCTCAAGTAGCAGCCGTCGGCGTAGGTTAGGTTGTTGTCGTGGAACTGGAGCGTGTAGTCGCCGGACGGGACAATCACGGAGTAGAACCCAGTGTTGTCCGTGTCGGCCCCGAAGCCGAACATGCCCGCGTTGGCGTTGACGTTGACGTTCTCCAGGGGCGTTGTTCCGTCGGGGCCGTAGACGTGGCCCGTGATCTGCACGCCGAGAGGCATCTGGGCGTCGATCCCGGTCGCGTCGGCCGGGCCTACCGTTACCGGCGTGCAGGCGTTCCCGTCGGTCGTGAAGCCGGTGGCGCCCCAGCAGCCGTTGACGTAGGTGTTGGAGTTGTCGTTGAACCAGACCATATAGTCGCCTGGCAGGACTGCAATCGAGTAGTCGCCGTTGCTGTCCGTATCGGCCCAGGCGCCGTTGCTGGCGCCCGCGTTGGCCTGCGTCAGCGGCGGCGTCCCACCGGGCCCGGTGATCCTGCCTGTGATGTGCATGCCCAGCGGTAGCTGAACGTCCTTGCCAGGCACATCGGTAGCGCCCACGGTCACGGGTGTGCAGGAGCTCTCATTGCCGACAAAGCCGCCGCTGGCGGTGCTCGAGTAGCAGCCCTGCGCGTAGGTCGAGCTGTTGTCGCGGAACCATAGGCTGTAGCTGCCGGGCGTGGCCCGGAAGGAGTAGTAGCCGTTGCCGTCTGTGTTGGTCCAGATCTCGGAGTTGTCGGTCCTCCTGGCCCTGACGCCGACGTTCGCCACCGGATGCCCGAGTGGATCCGTCACGGTGCCGCTCAGGAGGGGCGCGTCCCAGAGGGCCTGGATGCCGGCGAGATAGGCATCGAGATTCTGGCCGGGGTTGCTGAGGAAATCGTGGAGGAAGGACTGCATGCCGGGCCAGCCGCTGAAATCCGGGCGCGTGTCGCGATCCAGGACCTGGGCGATCTCGTTCGAGGCCTGGATGATCGCGTACTCGTCCAGCTGATACTGCGTGTAGCCGCTGGTGACGGCGTCCTTGGCCACTGAGACGCTGCCCAAGGCGGAGTCGACGTAGTACTCCTGGGCAGCGCCTGTCGCCGCGCAGGCGAGGACCGCCTTGGCGCCGGTGACGTTGGCAGCCTTGGTGCTCATCATCAGGCCGTCGGTCGTATCGTCGATCCCTTTCTCGCCGTCGTACCCATTGCCATACAGCGGGAACGGAAACATGCCGAGGTCGTTGGCAGCCAGGGTTGAGCCGAGGTCAGTGAAATAGGGAGTGAAGGCCCCCTGGTAGTACATCCCGGCCGTCCCGTCGGTCAGGGTGTGCGCGGCAGAGGCCCAGTCCTGGCTGGGCGCGTTCGGGTCCGAGTACGGGAGGAGCTGCGCCCACTCCTGGAAAACGGCCTTGACCTTCGGGTCGGTCCACTGCTCGTCGCCGGCCATCAGGCGCTCGTGGAAAGCGCGGCCGTTGATCCGCATGTCCAGGATGTCGAAGGTGATCTCTGCCGGCCAGCCGTCCTTGTCGCCGGACGCCAGGGGGATGAGGCCATCGGTCTGCATTTTCGCTGCGAGCGTCATGAGCTCGGCGAACGTGGTCGGGACGGAGTAACCCTTCTCGGCGAAGAGGCTCTTCTTGTACAGGACGACGAACGGGTCGGTCCCGATTGGGATCGAGTACTGCTGCCCGCCGATGGTCGAGGTCGCCTTCAAGGCGCTTGTGTAGTTGGCCGTGACCGTGGCGTCCCAGACGTCGCTGATCGAGGCCACGAGCCCCTGGCTCACCAGGGAATTCGCTTGGTAACCTGGGGTCAAGGTGAAGATGTCGTCCGGGGAGCCCGACAGGTAGGCCACGATCTGTTTCTGGTCGTAGGTGTGGACCTGCACCGTCTGGCCGGTCTGCGTCCCGCAGTAGGCCATCATGGCCTCGAAGCCGGTCTCCTGGTCACCGGAGTAGGCGGACCCGACAGTGACCGGGCCGGCCGCGGCGACCGGCTGGGCGAGCGGCACGGCCCACACGACGGCACTAGCCAGCAGCACCAGGGACGGTGCGAGACGGAGGAGCGTCGCGAAGGGTCGGCGCGAGGAGCTGCTCGTGCGGCCCTTTCGCCGCCTCTCCCCAAGAAGAGCCGCGTGGAAGCTGACCAGAGACCGTGCGAATGACATCACCGAACCCCACTCCCATCCCAAGACGGCCAGCCCTAAGCCGCGTATAGCGATCTGACTGAGCCCATGCCATCAGGAGGCCGGACCAGGAGAGCCGTCCCAGCCCGCCTTGTGCTCGCCGGCGGTGACGGATTCCCCCATGCCAGCCAAGCCCGCGAATTGTACTCCCGCCACCTACCCGCAATGACAGTACCGACCCGCGATTTGAGCCCGCCTGAGAGTGAACGGCACGCCCGGGCCGGGGACCCGCCGGCCTCCGGCCGAATCGGTCTCCGGACATATGGGTGGGCCCCCGGTTTCCCGGGGGCCCACCAAGCATCGTCAGGGTTGAGGGTCAGTGGCCAGAGGCCAGGGCGGGTACGAAACGAGCCGCGTCTACGGTGCCGACGCCGCTCGCCAGATCGTAGCCCTTGCCGGCGTCGAAGCCGACGACCGTGTAGGTGTTGCCGTCACTGTTGGTGAACGGACCGAAGGTGTTGTTGCCGGTGGTCATGTCCACGATGCCGGAGAACGGGCTTCGGGAGAGGTCGTACAGGCGGTTGTTGAGCAAGCCGAGGCGGTGGTGGGCCAGCTGATCCGCCATGGCCACGATGCCCGCGAACTCGGGCGAGGACTCGCTCGTTCCGCCGAAGATGTGGTATCCCACGTGGCTCGGATCGAACGTGTAGTAGACGATGACACCGCCGTCCACTGCCGCGCTCATGCTGATGTCCGGAGTCCCGCGCTTGCCGTCGACGACCTTGCGGACGCCGTCCTGGAAGTCGGGCCGGGCGAAGACCGACGACAGCCCGCCGCCGCCGGCGCCGTAGCCGTCATTCCAGACCACATCCGGCGCTAGCCGATTGCCGGCGTCGTCGAGGGTCAGCTGAGTGCCGCCGATCGAGGTCACGAGCGGGTCGCTCGATGGCCAGGAGTTGACACGGAACGTGTACAAGTCGCTCTGATTCAGCTGGAAGTCGGTGGCGCCCTCGTCGCCGGAGGAGCCGAGCACGGTTACTCCGTGAGAGTAGGCGTTGAAGAAGGCGCTGCGCAGGTTCAGCAGCGAGGCTTTGCTGGGGAACGTGTTCTCGGTGGCGCCGAAGCTCTGCGAGATCACGTCGGCCATGTTGTGGTTGATGACGTAGTTCTCCGCCTTGACGATTTCCGGGAAGCCCGTCACGCCCTCGGTCTCGCTGACCGGGGTCTCGACGAGCAGGATGTTCGCGCCGGGCGCGAAGACGTGAGACCACTCGACGTCGAGGGTGGTCTCCTCCGCCCAGCCGACCATGTCGGAGTTGGTCGCATCGAAGGCCGGGATCGGCCCTGCCGGAGCGATGATCTTCAGGCTCGGCGGATCCGGGAGCCCGAAGGTCTGATCGAAGACGTGGAGGTCGTTCGCGATCGTCGGCGAGCCGAACGAGTCGACGACGGCGATGGTCTGGCCGCGGCCGTCGATGCCGTGCGTATGCAGCGGGCCGAGGTCGTATGCCTTCTCGAATTGAGCCGGCGAGTAGCAGTGGATACCGAAGTTTGTGAGGCAGTAGGACGTCGTCGGCGGGAGGGAGAGGCCCCGGGCGTCGATGACGTTGGCGTGAAGCGGCGCGGCGGCGACGACGGGCTGGGCGGCTACGCCCGAGAACATCGTCGCGGCGGCTACTACCACCGCTACCTGACTCGCCAGCAGCCGCCGTAGAGCCATGGACCGGCGGCCGTCTCCAAGGTGAGTTTCCGGACTGCGAGCTGACATCGGCACCTCCCTATGGCCATGTAGGCCGACTGATTCCACGCGTCTCCGCGGCGTCGTGAGTTTGCGGAGGTGGCGTGTCGCGAGGTGCGGGACCAGGAAGAACGCGTCCGCCAGGCAGCAGGAGGCCGGGCTCGTCGCCCGGCCTCCGCGCTTCTGGAGAGTTGCCAGCCCGAGCCGGCCGGAAGCTACGCCTCCGCCTGCTCCGGGGCCAGGCCCACCATTCGACGCGACCGCACCTTGGCGTCCTCGACCAGCGAATAGACGACCGGGATGACGATCAACGTCAGGAAGGTCGATGTGAAGAGGCCGCCGATCACGACCGTGGCCAGCTCCGAGGCGATGATCTCGCCCTCGGAAAGCCCCAGTCCGAGAGGTATCAGGGCCAGGATCGTGGCGATGGCCGTCATCAAGATGGGCCGGACTCTCGTCCGCCCGCCCTGGATCAGAGCGTCATACATCGGCATGCCGCGCCGCCGGTGCTGCTCAACCAGGTCGAGCAAGACGATGGCGTTGGTGACCACGATGCCGATCAGCATCAGGAACCCGATGAGGGCGCTGACGCCGATGGGGCGTTGGGTGAGGAACAGCGCGGGGAAGGCGCCGATCGTGGCCAGCGGCAGGCTGAACATGATGACCAGCGGATCCACGAGCGAGTTGAAGACGAGAACCATGACGATGTAGACGAGCAGGACGGCGACCGCCATCGAGAAGAACAGACCGCCGAACGCCTCGTTCATCTGCTCGGTGACGCCGCCGAGCTTGACCGTCACGCCGGTCAGCTTGCCATCGGCCTTCAGGCCGTCGATCACCTTCTGGATCTCCGTCGAGACGCCACCAGTGTCCTGGCTGGTGGTGTCTGCCGAGATGGTCGAGGCGGGCGACAGATCCACGCGACTCACGCGCGCCTGGTGCTCGGCCGGCGCGACCGTCGCGATGGAGCCGAGCGGCATGTTGCCGGCACCGACCGGCATCTTGGCCAGGGTGTCGATGGAGGTCAGCTTGGCGTCGACCTGGAGGTACACATCGGTGGGGGATCCGCCGAGGGCGACCGTGCCCGCCTTGGTCCCAACGAGGGCGTTGTAGACCTCCGCCTGAACCTGGGCCGTGCTGGTGCCATCCAGAATCGCCTTGTTCGGGTCGACGTTGATGTCGTATTGAAGGCTCTGGGTTGCGAGGTCGCTCTTGACGTTGATCAGATCCGGCTGGTTCTTCAGCCCGGCCATCACGAGAGTCGTGGCCGCCTGAACATCGGCAACGTTGGGTCCGCTCACGACAACGCTGAGCGAGCTGCTGCCGGTCAAGCTGTTCTGAGCGACCTGGATCTGCCAGCCGTCCTGCTGCAGCTTGACCAGCTCATCGGACAGCTTCTTCTGCTCGGTGTCGAGGTTCGTGCTCTTGTCCAGGCCAACAACGATCGACGCGGCGTTGGGCGATCCACCGGTGAAAGCGGACGCAAGCGACGAGAGGCCGGTGTCGGCTTCGCTGGGAACAGTCGTTTCGATGAGCTTGACCTCGGCGAAGCTCTTGAGCTTGTCCTGAACGACCTTCGCCTGGTCGAGCACGGTCGAGGACGGCGTGCCCGAGGGCGGAGAAACCGTGACCGTGAGCTGCTTCTCCGACCCGGCGTTGAGGAACTGCGTGGGGATAGAGGGCACGAGCGCGACCGCGCCGAAGACCAGCACGAGGGCGATGCCGATGACGCCCCAGCGGCTGCGACGGTTGTAGAGGGCGGCCTTCAGGAGCGGTGTGTAGATCCTCTGGACGAGCGTATCGTGATGCTGCGCTCCCTCGTCGGGATTGAGCTTGATGCGATCGATGAACAGGCTGGCCAGGACCGGGACGACGGTCAGCGCGCACAGGAGCGACGCCAGCAGGGCGAAGGTCACGGTCAGGGCAAAGGGCAGGAAGAACTGGCTGACGATGCCGCCGACGAGGCCGAGCGGCAGGAAGACGGCAACCGTGGTCAGCGTGGAACTGGTGATGGCGCTGGCGACTTCACGCGTGCCGGATATGCAGGCCTCACGCATCGGATCGCCCTTGCTGCGGTGCCTGTAGATGTTCTCCAGGACAACGATGGCGTCGTCGACGACCCGGCCGACGGCTATCGCCAATCCGCCCAGGGTCATGATGTTGATCGTGACGCCGAGGCCGAGCATCAGGGTCAGGGCGGTCATGATCGAGACTGGGATGCTCACCGCGGCAACGAGCGTGGATCTCAGGCTGAGCAGGAACACGAAGATCGTCAGCACCGCGAAGATGGCCCCTAGACCGCCTTCACGGACCAGGCTGTCGCGAGACTCGATGATGAAGGACGACGAGTCGGAGACGATGTCGATCTCGAAGCTGCCGTTGTTCTGGGTCTTGAGTTCATCCAGCTTCGCGAGGGCCGCCTGGACCACGCTGACCGTGTTGGCGTCCGTGGCCTTCGTAAGGCTGATGACCAGCGAGGGCGAGGCACTCCCGTGCTGCGGATCCTTGTTGAGTTCCGCGTATCCGGTCGGATTCGTGGCGACCCGCTCGACGCTACCCAGGTCGCCCAGGGTGATCGGCGTGGGGGCGGCGGCGGCGGATCCCGCGACGACAGATCCCGCGGCCGGCATCTTCACGCCCACTGCCAGAGACAGAAGCTCGTCCTGGCTACTAAGGGCGAGCTGGTGCTGGGCCGAGACGGGGATCGAGATCGCCGTGCCATCGGCTTTGGTGATCGGCAGGGATCCGGCGGGCAGGATCAGGTTGTTGGCCGCAAGGACGCCCTGGATCTGACTGATCGAGACACCGTTGGCGGCCAGCTTGGCCGGGTCGAGCTTGACGACGAGGCGGTACTGCGTGGCACCCGTGAGATCGACCTTGCTCACGCCATCCAGACCCTGGAGCGCCGGAACTATGGCTGAAGCAGCCAGCGCATTCAGCTGATCGGGTGTCGTGGACCCGGTGCCCTTGATGGCCACCATCAGCGACGGGAAGGCGTTGATATCGAACGATTGGATGGTCGACGTGGACGCCAGCCCGAGCGCCTTCACGTTCGTGTCGATCGCCGCCGTGGTCTCCTTGATGTTCGTGCCGTAGGAGAAGGTGGCAACCACGATCGAAAGGCTGTTGACGGAGCTGGAGTTGATGTGCTTCAACCGGGAGATGCTGCCGAGCGAGCGCTCCACCGGCTGGGTCACCTGCGTCGAGACGTCCTGGGCGCTGGCACCCGGACTCGGCGTGATGACGACGACGAGCGGGAACTGGATGTCCGGCAGAAGCTCCTGCTTGAGCTGGAACCACGAGAAGAGGCCGCCGACCAGGAGGCCGAGCGTGATCAGCACGGTAACGCTGCGCTTGGCGATGGCTAGCTGGGTAAATCGGATCACCGGTGGCTCCTTGGCTCCGTCAGGTTGGGCAGCTCCGTTGAGCGTTCGACAGGGCGGGGGCACGCCGACTCGGATCCACCGCAGGTTCGCGGCGACCGGCTCCCCGATACTACGACTCGACGCGAGGCCGCGACGTTCACGCCGGCCCCGCTTTCGTGCGTTCAACGACTATCGACACGAGGCGCGCGAGCTCCCTCAGCTCATCCTCGTTCAGCACGCCCAGGGTCCGGCGCAACACGTCGCGCTGCATCCCGGCGATCTCCTCGAGAAGCTCGCGGCCGGCCCCAGTCAGCTGGCATTCCACGACGCGACGGTCGTCGACCCGGTGCCGCCGCTCCACGAGTCCGTGGCGTTCGACCCGCTCCACCGTACCGCTGGCCGTCGGCAAGCCGACGCCGAGCCATTCGGCGATACGGCTCATCGGCGAGGGCCCGTGTTTGCTGAGCAGGAACAGGAGCCGCACCTGCCCGAACGTGAGCTCCTGCGCGGCCCACTCCGGCACGTCTGCTCCCCCTTGCTCCCACAGACCGCTTATGGCCTGGATGACGGCATCGGTATTCGCGATGTCGGACGACAGTTCGCTCACAGGCGAACGATACCACGTTTGACGAATAGCTCGGCATCATCCGAATGAACCATCACGGCGGCAGGTTGCGCCCCCGAATCCGCACGAATTGCCGGCCGCTGGTAACTTTCGGGTACAGACCATTTGGAGGAGAGTGAGCGTGCCCGGGAAGAAGCCGGAAGGTCCGATCATCTGGACGACTCTCGGAAGTGCCCCCTACCCGACGGCCGACGAGCCATGCTCGGGCTACCTTCTCCAGGCCGGTGGCGCCAACGTCCTCGTGGACATCGGGGGAGGCGTGCTCGGAACCCTGCAGCGCTATATCCGGCTCGAGGACCTGCACGCCGTCTGGATCAGCCACCTCCACGCCGATCACTTCGCCGACATGCCACTTCTCTACTACGCCTTCGCGTTCTCCGAGAAGCGGATGCGCAAGATACCCGTCCTGGCCCCGGTCGGCTGGGCCACCCGCGTCGAGGCCTTCGTCAAGAGCGCAGTCGATCACGACATGAAGAACTTCTTCCAGGTAGTCGAGCTCAAGGATCGCGGCATCGCCGAGATCGGCGATCTGCGCATCCAGGCCCGAGCAGTGGAGCACGGCGTTCCGGCTTTCGGGCTGACGGCCCGGTACGGCGACAGGCGGCTGGCTTACACGGGCGACAGCGGGCCTTGCGAGAACCTCGTGACCCTGGCCAAGGGTGCCCGCGTCCTCGTGGCCGAGGCAGGCACGGACGTCATCGAGATACCTTCGGTCCACCTCTCGCCGGAGGACGCCGGGACAACCGCGGCCCATGCCGGCGTGAGCCGCCTGGTGCTGACTCATCTCGCCCCGGGTCTCGGCGAGGACGAGGCCATCGAGCGCGCCGGCTCGACCTTCAACGGCCCCATCGAGGTCGCCAAGCCCGGAATGTCGATCCAGATCTAGCTCTGGGGCACCCCTGGCGGGCGGCGCGGCAGGTACGTCGGCGCCGCACTTCCGCGGGCCGGCTCTCCTAGGTCCCGCGCCGATACGGCGTGTCCAGCACCACGAATTCCTTGCGCCCTACCAGCGCCGCCCGGATCCGGTGGACGTTCTGGTTGTACAGCAGGCGATCCCACCAGTGGCGCGGCAGGTGCTCGGGCAGCAGGACGACCGTGAGGCGGCTCGGATCCTCGGCCTGCGAGACCTCCAGGTAGCGAACGAACGGTCGGACGAGGGCCCGATACGGCGACTCGACGAGCACCACCCGGACGCCGGGCATCTGGCGCTCGACACGCTCACGGAACCGCTCTCCTTCGGCGGGATCGATGGTTACGTGGACCAGCTGAACCTCCTCGCCCATCGTCTCGGCGACCTTGACCGCCTGGACGACCGCCCGGCTCATTGCCTGGGCCGCGACCACCACTCTCTGGCGTCGGTGCGGCGGTCCGAAGACGACGTCCGGCTGAACATCCAGGCCGTGCTCTTCCATCGCGTATTCGCGCTTGATGAAGAGCATCAGGGCGACGAGGATCGGGACCACGATGATGATCATCCACACGCCCTGGTCGAACTTCGAGACGGCGATGACCACGACCACGATGCCCGTCACGAACGCGCCGATGCCGTTGATCAAAGCGCTGCGGCGCCAGCCGGATCCCCGCTCTGAGAACCAGTGGCGAACCATGCCCGACTGCGACAGGGTGAACGATGTGAAGACACCGATCGCGTACAACCCAATGAGGCGGTCGGTCGAGCCCTGGAAGGCCACGCAAAGAGCGATCGAGATGAGGGCCAGGGCGACGATCCCGGAGTTGAACGCGAGCCTCTCGCCTCGCAGGGCGAACTGTCGAGGGAAGAAGCCGTCGCGGGCCAGGATGGAAGACAGGCGCGGGAAGTCGGCGAAGCTCGTGTTGGCGGCAAGGATGAGAATGCCCATGGTCGAGAATTGGAGGATGTAGTAGAGGATCCCTGGGCCGCCGAAAACGGTCCGCCCGACCTGCGACAGCACGCTTTCGCCGCCGCCGCCACCGCCCGACGGATGCGCGCCGACGTTGAGGGCCAGGTAGCTAGTGCCCAGGAACATGATCCCGAGCAGGGTGGCCATGATGATCATGGTCTTCTGCGCGTTCTTCCACTCCACCGGCTGGAAGGCCGGCACGCCGTTGGCCACGGCCTCGGTTCCCGTCATGGCCGAGCAGCCGTCGGCGAAGGCCTTGCACAGAAGGAAGATGCCCATGGTCTCGGTGCCAACGCCGGTCAGCGGCGCGACATCCTTGACCTGGGCCAGGTTTCCGGTCATTGATTGGAACACGCCGGCCACGATCAACAGCAGCATCGAGCCGATGAAGATGTAGGTGGGGCTGGCGAAGAGCGTGCCGCTCTCCCGGAGGCCACGCAGGTTCACCACCATCACCAGAAGGATCGACAGTGCGATCAGATGCACCCGCCATTCGTAGATCGCCGGGAAGGCTGAGTAGATCGCCTGGACGCCGGCCGAGACACTCACCGAGACCGTGAGTACGTAGTCCGTCAGGAGCGATCCGGCGGCTATCAGACCCGCGAGCACGCCGAGATTTGCGTGGGCGACGATGTAGCTGCCGCCGCCGTTTGGGTAAGCTCGGATCGTCTGTCGGTAGCTGAAGGTAACGATCACGAGCAGCGCAACGACGACGACCGAAAGCCCGAGGACGAACTGGAACGAACTCTGGCCGGCGCCGACCAGGATCAGCATCATCGCCCCGGTCGCGTACGCGACCGAGGACATGACGTCTGACGAGAAGACCGGCAGCGCTTTCCAGATGGGCAGGCGTTCGGTCAGGTCCGCGGCCGACGACAGCGGGCGTCCGAAGAGGATGCCTCGGATGGTGGCCAATCGGCGCTGCTGGGCCGTTCGCGGGGCCTGGGCCTCCAGCTTGGCTTCCAGAACGCCTGGGCCCAGGTAACGGAAGTAGCGGGCGTGTGGACGGTCAACGATCACGCGGCGATCGCCGAGTTTTCGGCCCTGCAGGGGCCGTTGGTCAGCCATCTGCGGCGCTGTCCCTCGTTATCACGATGTCCACCCTGCCGCCGGGACGGACGACGGTCGGAAGAATGAGCACGCCGGTGGTCTCGGCGAGCTGGTAAGCCCGCCAGAGGAGACCCGGCCAGGACGGGAAGCCCGAGAGAACGACCCGGGTCGCCAGACCGGCGGAGACCAGACCCACCGCCGCTTCCAGGTCAGCCAACCCGGGTTCGTACTCGTCGACGGGCTGGGCGGACGGATTGGCCTGAGCGGACTCGGTGGCCTGGGCGATATCGCCGGCGAGAACGTCCGCCGGGGCCTCTGCCACCGCCTTCGACGAGTCGGTCGTAGCCGTGCCGGCCGAAGTGTCGATTCGAGCCCCGGCCAGAACCAGATGGAGCACGCTTTCGGCGAAAGTCATGTCGCTACCGTATTCGGCGGGCCACGAGGGAACGCCGGCGGCGGTGACGCCTCGCGCTCAACAACCGCTCAACAGCGTGAGCTCGAAGGGGGTGCAGAGGCGGCCAACGGGTCTACGATCGACTGGATGGCAATTGCTCGAATGGGCGGTCGGCTGCCCGGGTTGAAAGGTATGGCGCTGGTCGCCGCGACGATCACCGGTGCCCTGATCGCGGCCTCCGGGGCGATCGCCCTACTGGCACCGCTCGGCGTCACGCACGCCGCGCCCGTCTACCTCCTGGCGGTCGTCGCCGTCGGGATGCGCTGGGGCACAATCCCCGCCGTGGTCACGTCCGTGGCCGCTTTCCTCGCCTATGACTTCCTGTTCGTCCAACCGCTCTACACCTTCACCGTCAACAGCCCCGAGGAGTGGCTGAACCTCCTGCTTCTCCTGGCCGTGGCCGTGGCCATCGGCCGACTAGTGGCCCTGCAAGCGGAGCACGCCGAGGAAGTTGCCCAGAGGGCGCGGGAGGCCCAGGCCCTCTTCGGCATCAGTCGAGCTCTCGTCGAGACCAGGACGGTCGAGGAGGCGGCGCCCATCGTGCTCGAACGGTTGGCGGCCGCGGCGGCGATGGACCGCATATGGTTCGGTCTCGGGGCGACGCCGACCGAGGAGAAGACGATCGCCGACACGGCCCCCGGGCAACCGCTCCCCGTGCCCGCGTGGCAGGTGGTGCTGCAGCGCTCTCCCGGCAACGAGCCGGCCCGCTGGGTGCGGATGCACGTTGCCACTGCCATGGTCCGGCGCAAGGCGGACCGGGCCACGGTCCACCGTGTCCGCGTCGAGGCGTCGGGCGAGGCGCTGGGTTCCGTCTGGGCCCTGCGAGCTCGGGACGAGCGAGAACCCGATCGGGCCGAAACGCGCATTCTCTCGGCGGCGGCCGACCAGCTCGGCCAGGCGATCGTCCGAGATCGGGCAGGCCTGGAGCGGACCAACGCCGAGATCGCGCGGCGCGGCGAAGCTCTCAAGACGGCCCTGCTCGACTCCGTCTCACACGACCTCCGAACCCCGCTGGCAACCATCCGAGCGGCGGCGGGCAGCATGCTCGACGAGTCGGTGGCCTGGACGCCGGCGGACCAGCGCGAAGCCTTCCAGGCGATCGACACCGAAGCCGAGCGAATGGGCCGGCTCGTCCGCAACCTGCTCGACCTCAGCCGGATAGAGGGCGGAGCACTCAAGCCGGAGCTCGAACCTTGCGATCTCGAAGACCTGGTGGCCCAGGTGGTGAAGCGCGCCGGCGCGGCCACGAACAAGCACGTCCGCGTCGAGGGAGCCGAGTCACTGCCCCCGGTCCTGGCGGACCAGTTGTATCTGAGCCAGGTGCTGGCCAACCTGCTCGAGAACGCCATTCGCCACGGCGGCCAGGCGATCCGAATACGCGCCTCGCAGCTCCCCGACGGGTTGGTCGAGATCAGCGTCGAGGACAACGGGCCGGGCGTGTCCAAGGCGGCGCTGCCGCACCTGTTCGAGAAGTTCTATCAGGCCGGGCCCTCGGGCGAAGGAAAGCGGCGAGGTATGGGCATCGGCATGACCGTCGTGGAGGGCCTGACTCGGGCGATGCACGGCGAGGTCGCGGCAGGACGCAGCGACCTCGGCGGCCTGCGCGTGGACGTGCGACTGCGGCCGGCCCTAGTGCCCGACGAGGCGCCGGGGCCGGCGGCAGCGGGGCCGGCGGAGGCCGACGTCTCGGCCCCGGCCGAGAGAACAGCCCCATGACCGGTCCCGCGCTGCTGATCGTCGAGGACGAAGGGCCCTCCCTGCGCGCCCTGACGGACTACCTCGCACACCGCGGCTACGTCGCCTATGAGGCCGCCACGGCTCAGGAGGCCATGCGCCAGTGGGACGCCCACCGGCCCGACCTGGTCCTGCTCGACCTGGGACTCCCCGACCTCGACGGCGTCGAAATCATCCGGCGGATCCGTCGCGAGGCCACGACGCCGATCATCATCCTGTCCGCCCGTGAAGACGAGCGCGACAAGATCGGCGGCCTGGAGGCGGGCGCGGACGACTACCTCACGAAGCCCTTCGCCATGGACGAGTTGAACGCCAGAATCCGAGCTGTGCTGAGGCGGGCCGGCGGTCCGGACGCCGATTCCGAGGGGCGCCTGCGTCTCGGCCCGATCGAGCTCGATGCCGTCAAACGTGAGGTCCGAGTCTCGGGTGAGCAGGTCCGCCTCACGCCCCGCGAATACGAGCTGCTCAAGGTGATGCTGTCGAGCCAGGGCCGCGTGCTCACCAAGGGCCGGCTGCTGCGCGCGGTCTGGGGCCTGGCTTACGCCGAGGAAAGCACCTACCTGCACGTCTATGTGAACCGGCTCCGCCGCAAGCTCTCGGCGGCCGCACCCGCCGCTTCACTGGAGGGCTTGATCGAGACGGAGCCAGGAATCGGTTATCGCATCGCCGACCACGACTCCCTCAGCGCAATGCCGCCCTCAGGCACCGAGGCTTCGCGCTGAAGTCGAGGGTTTGAGTCCCTTCGCCCTGACCGAACTCGGAAATCGATGCCTTCAGCTCTTATCCGGCGGCAGCGCGGCGTCGAGGCCAAGCTCGATTGCGTCTGACGTCAGCTCACAGCTCACAGCTCACAGCTCACTCGCGATGGTCATCCCAACGGCCCGTACCGAATGGCATTGCCGAAATCGGCCCATTCGCATCCCGCGAGCACGAGCAACAGCACGGCCAAGAGCACCAACAACACCAAGAGCCGTCCCGTTCGGCCAGCGATCATCGCTCGTCTCCTTGTTTCGAGTGCGTGCCCCTGTTATGGCTTGGGTGGGTCGGCGGTGATGGTCTTGGGCCATGTTCCCTTGAACGTGATCCCGCCTTCGTGGAGCTGCAGCGTGTCGATCGTGACGCCGGCTTGGATGATCTTCTTGTTCAGGTATTGGTTCACCTCGGTCTTGACCGTGTCGACGACATTGCCGGGGACGCCGACCCGCCCGAAGTCGAGGTGCGCGAAGTCGACCGCGACCGTGCGCGGACTGGTCGCCGATATCGAGAATTCCGTATACATCGGGCCTGAGGCGGGATAGCCGGGCACGTTCACGAAGGCCGACATCGCGACGAAGCCCTCATGGATCCGGAACTGCATCTGGCTCATGATCTTGTTCGGGGCGCTGTACTCCGGCAGCGCCGCGAGCGCGGCCTCGCTGATGGTGTCGTCCACCTGGACACTGCCGGAGTAGTGGTGCTTGTTCGCGAGGTTGTAGTTCTGCGTCGGCGACGGCAATTCGATGCCCCACTTGGTGGTGAAGGCGTCGAGCGCGCCGGCATCGCGGACCATGCCAAGGTCGCGCGGGTGATCCATTCCAAACGCCGCGCTCAGGACCGGGACCTGGACGACGCCCAGCCAGGAGACCGCAACCAGCGCCGCCACGAGCACGATGCTCACCCCCACCACGAGGCGGCGCAGCATGCTGGCACCTGTGCCCGTGGGGGCGCCGGCACCGGGCGCCGCATATGTGGGTGACCCTGGATAGGGCGGAGCCGGCCAGACTGGTGGGGGCGCGACAGGCGGCGCGGCAACCGGCGGCGGCGCGGCAACCGGCGGCTGAGCTAAGGAGGGGGGCGCAGGCTGCGCGGGCGGCGCCGCGGGCGAGAGCGCCGAGCCGCAGACCGCGCAGAACTTCTGATCGGCCGCGGCCCGAGGCGTGCCGCAGGTGGAGCAGAACTCGAATCCCGTCGTCATCGCGAGTATCCCTCTCGTTCCACTTTGTCCACGAGTGTGGAGGCCCGCCGGCCCTGCGGTGGCAGCCTTCGCGGTCGATCAGGTACGGTCCCCCGAGCCACGGTCATCCTAGCTCCCGGCGGGCGTCTTCGAAGAGCGACTTTGCGACACGGAAAGGCCTTTGGACGACCTCCCATATCGCGGCGAACGGCGCCCCCCTGCGGTCGCTCGGGGCGCCCGACTGCCCGACCGGGTCGAGAGCCGAGCCCATGCCAACGTTTAGGCCGCGTTTAGCGGTCCGACTCTCTCAAGTCACGGTCCCCTCTTGGAGGTCACGACGATCCTGGGGGCATGGAACGCGACCCGGCGGCTGTGACCGCAGCTCCCAACCCGGAGGAAACCCGGCGTCGACTCACCTCGGAGGTCGCCGAGGTCGAGGGCGCCATCGAGCTTGTCGCGTCCGGTTCGGCATCGAAGATCACCCTCAGCGGCCTGAAGTTCGGCGAGCAGCTGGCGAGGCGCTTCAGCATGGATGCCCAGTCCAAGGGAGTTCGTCTCGACCCGATCCTCTTCCCCGAAGACGCCGGCTGCGACCTGATCGTGCGGAGGATCGATGAGTAGTGCAGTGACGCCTGCCCGAGTCTTGCTGATCGAGGACGACCTGCCACTGGCGTCGATCATCTCGAAGCATCTGAACGCGCGGGGTCACTCGACCCGCGTCGCCGCCTCCGCCGAGGAGGCGACCGAGATAATCCACGGCGGCTACCGACCCACGATCGTGCTCCTCGATATCAACCTGCCGGGCGAGTCCGGCTGGAGCTTCCTTCGGGCCGGAACCCTCGTGGCTGCCGGAGCTCCGCCGGTGTTCGTTGTGAGCGCTACCGCGGTCCCGCCCTCGCGACTCCGCGAGTTCGACTGCGCGGGCTACCTGCCCAAGCCGTTCGCCGTTCCAATGCTCATCGAGATCGTAGAACGCCACCACAGCGACGCGGACGGCGCCGGGACCTCCGCCCCTCAGGGAGAACTCGATGCTTTTTGACCTGGCGATGATCGCCCTGATGGCGGCCTGTCTGCTGTTCTTCATGGGCCTGATCTGGCTGTGCGACCGGTTGGCCCGATGAACGGCCAGGACGTCTTGGGCGGCGTGATCGTCCTCTTCCTGGGTGCCTACCTCCTGTTCACCCTGCTGCGAGCTGAGAAGTTCTGATGATCCCCTCGCTGCCTGGCCTGCTCCAGGCCGTCAGTCTCTTCGCCGTCGTCCTCCTTCTCGCGCGACCGCTGGGCGGCTACATGCGGAGGGTCATGGAAGGCGAGCGCGTCTTCCTGTCACCGGTGATCCGACCGATCGAGCGCGGCGTCTACAGAGTCATGCGCGTCGACGAGACCGTCGAGCAGCGCTGGCCCGCATATGCGCTCTCGGTGATCCTGTTCTCGTTTGTCTGCATCCTCGCCCTCTACCTGCAGCAGCGGTTCCAGACTTACCTGCCGCTCAACCAGACGGGCGCCTCCGGAGTCGGCAACGTCTCGCCTGACCTCGCCTACAACACTGCCGTCAGCTTCGACACAAACACGAACTGGCAGAACTACCTGGGCGAGCAGACGATGACGTACCTGAGCCAGATGGCCGGGCTCGCCGTCCGCAACTTCGTGTCGGCCGCAACGGGCATCGCCATCGCGATTGCACTGACGCGCGGACTGGTACGCAAGTCGTCGCCGACGATCGGCAACTTCTGGGTCGACCTGACGCGCAGCACGCTCTACATCCTGCTGCCGATCGCCTTCGTCGGGGCGCTGTTCCTGGTCTCGCAGGGCGTGATCCAGACCTTCGCCAGTTCGATCGACATCCACACCCTCGGCGGCGCCACACAAACGATCCCGCTCGGACCCGTCGCGTCGCAAGAGGCCATCAAGGAGCTGGGCACCAACGGCGGCGGCTTCTTCAACGCCAACTCGTCCCATCCCTTCGAGAACCCCACCACGATCTCCAACTGGGTCGAGATGCTGCTCATCCTGATCATCCCGTTCGCCCTGACGAACACGTTTGGGCGAATGGCCGGGAACGCCCGCCAGGGCTGGGCCCTTGCCGCGGTCATGATCGTCGTCCTGTCGGCGGGATCGCTCGTGGCCATGTCCAGCGAGGAGCGCTCCAACCCCTCCATCCCGGCGGCTGTCGCGCAGAACGTCGACCAGTCGGCCGGGAACATGGAGGGCAAGGAGACCCGCTTCGGAGCGGACTCCAGCGGCCTGTTCGCGACGGTCACCACCGGCACGAGCACCGGGGCCGTGAACTCGATGCACGACAGCTTCCTGCCGGTCGGCGGCCTGGTCCCGCTCTTCAACATCGAGCTCGGTGAGATCACCCCGGGCGGCGTAGGTGCCGGCCTGTACGGGATCCTCGTCTTCGCCATCATCGCGGTCTTCATCGCCGGGCTGATGGTCGGGCGTACGCCGGAATTCCTCGGCAAGAAGGTCGAAGCTTACGAGATGAAGATGGCCATGCTCGTGGTTCTCTTCCTTGCCTTCAGCATCCTCTTCTTCACGGCGTTAGCCACGGCCACGCCGGCCGGTAAAGCCGGGCCGCTGAACGGCGGCCCGCACGGCTTCAGCGAGATCCTCTACGCCTTCTCGAGTCAGACCGGCAACAACGGCTCCGCCTTCGCCGGGCTGACGGGCAACACCCTCTTCTACAACGTGACAGGCGCGTTCGCCATGATGCTGGGGCGGTACGCCATGATCCTGCCGATCCTTGCCATCGCCGGCTCCATGGCCGGTAAGCGCCGCGTCGCCGAATCTCTGGGCACCTTCCCCACGACCGGACCGATATGGGTCGGGCTGCTGATCGGCGTGATCATCATCGTCGGCGCACTGACCTTCTTCCCGGCGCTTGCCCTCGGCCCGATCGTCGACCAGCTCCTGAACAACGCCGGGAGGCTCTTCTGATGGCCTTCGAACTGGCCGGCGGTTTCCGCCGCAAGCTGCTCTCCCTCTCCGTCGTCGACACCGCTCGCGGCACCGGCCGCGTAGCTCGCGAAGACCGCCGGGCGCAAACCGCAGGCGGCCCGCGCAACCGGGGGATTTTCGACCCGAAGCTTCTCCGCGGGGCCCTGGTGCCGGCGGTACGGAAGATGAACCCGCGCGAGCTCGCCAGGAACCCGGTCATGTTCGTGGTCGAGGTCACGGCCGCGCTCGTAACGTTGGTCCTCATCTCCGACCTCCTCGGGCTGAGCAAGGCCGCCGCGAACGAAGTGGGCCGAGGTACGGGCTTCGAGGTCCAGATCGCGGCCTGGCTGTGGTTCACCGTCTACTTCGCCACGTACGCCGAGGCTCTGGCCGAGGCACGAGGCAAGGCCCAGGCGGCCACCCTGCGCAAGACGCGCTCGGAGACGCAAGCCCATCGCCGTTGCGAGGACGGAACGCTCGAGGAGGTCGGCTCCTCGGCGCTCCGTGCCGGCGACGTCATCGTCGTTCGCGAAGGCGAGACGATCCCCGGCGACGGAGACGTCATCGAAGGCGTGGCCTACGTCAACGAAGCGGTCATAACCGGCGAGTCCGCCCCGGTCCTCAAGGAGCCCGGCACGGACATCCGCAGCAGCGTCACCGGCGGCACGACGCTGACCAGCGACACGCTCACGATCTGCATCACGGCCAACCCCGGCGAGACCTTCCTCGATCGAATGATCGCGCTGGTCGAGGGCGCGAAGCGGCAGCGCACACCCAACGAGATCGCGCTTTCGATCCTGCTGTCCGGCCTGACCATCGTCTTCCTGCTGGCGACGGCGACGCTGCGACCATTCGGCCTGTACGCCGGCGCGCCGCTCGGGATCGTCGTCCTGGTTGCCCTGCTGGTGTGCCTGATTCCCACGACGATCGGGGGCCTGCTGTCCGCGATCGGCATCGCCGGCATGGACCGCGTCGCCCGCTTCAACGTGCTGGCCATGAGCGGCCGGGCGGTGGAGGCAGCCGGCGACGTGGACGTGATCCTGCTCGACAAGACCGGCACGATCACGTTCGGCAACCGACTCGCGTCGCGGATCGTGGCGCTCCCGGGCATCACGGAGCGCGAGGTAATCGACGCCGCGTTGCTGACGTCGCTCGAGGACGAGACTCCCGAGGGCCGCTCCATCGTCGAGCTGTGCCGCAAGCAGCTCGACGGCGCGGCTACCGGCCTCTCCGGGACGGCAGGGGCTGCCGCGCCTCCCGGCTCTCCGGAGATCGCCACCGTGGTCCCGTTCAGCGCCGAGTCCCGGACCAGCGGCGTGATCCTGACCGACGGCACCGTCGTCCTCAAGGGCGCGGTGGATGCCATCGTCGCCGCTCTGGACACCGACGCGCCTCAGGAGCTGAAGACGCTCTCCGACGAGATCTCATCGCTGGGCGCGACGCCTCTCGCAATCCGCCGAAATGGCGTGGCGCTCGGCATCATCGAGCTCAAGGACACCGTCAAGCCGGGCCTGAAGGCGCGGTTCGACGAGCTGCGCCGCATGGGCATCCGAACGGTCATGGTCACCGGCGACAACCCCCTGACCGCCAAGACGATCGCCGCCGAAGCCGGCGTCGACGACTTCATGTCCCAGGCCAAGCCGGAGGACAAGATCGCCCGGATTCGGGCGGAGCAGGCCGACGGTCACCTGGTCGCAATGACCGGGGACGGCACGAATGACGCCCCGGCCGTGGCCCAGGCCGACGTTGGACTGGCCATGAACAGCGGCACTTCCGCCTGCAAGGAAGCCGCCAACATGGTCGACCTGGACTCGGACCCCACGAAGCTGATCGAAGTCATCGCCATCGGCAAGCAGCTGCTGATCACCCGCGGGGCTATTACTACCTTCTCGATCGCCAACGACGTGGCCAAGTACTTCGCCATCCTGCCGGCGATGTTCATGGTGGCCTATCCCGAGCTCAACAGCCTCAACGTAATGCGCCTGGACAACCCCCAGAGCGCCATCCTCTCGGCGGTCATCTTCAACGCCCTGATCATCATCGCCCTCGTGCCGCTCTCTCTCCGGGGCGTCGCCTACCGCGCCGCTCCGGCGGCCGACCTGCTGCGGCGGAACCTGCTGATCTACGGCGTCGGCGGAATCATCGCCCCGTTCCTCGGAATCAAGGCGATAGACCTCCTCATCACCGCCATTCACCTGGCCTAGGAGTCAGCGATGCGTAGCTTCGTCAAAACCCAACTCTGGCCGGCGGTCTCGATTCTGCTGGCGTTCACGGTGATCACCGGGTTCATCTACCCGGCCGCGGTGACGGCAGTCGCGCAGGTGGCCTTCCCGAGCCAGGCCAACGGATCGATGATCGTAGTCGGCGGCCGGACAATCGGATCGAGCCTGATCGGCCAGACGTTCGACGATCCGAAGTATTTCTCCGGCCGTCCATCGGCAGCCGGGACTGGCTACGATCCGACCCTGTCGGGCGGCACGAACCTGTCTTCGACATCCCAGGCGCTGATCACGGCCATCGGCCAGCGAGTGGACGCGCTGCGAGCCGCCAATGGCAACGCGCCGATCCCGGTGGACCTGGTCACATCCTCCGCCTCCGGTCTGGACCCCGACATCAGCCCGGCCGCGGCGGAGTATCAGGTCGCCCGTGTTGCGAAGGCGCGCGGCATGACCGAGGATCAGGTCAGAGCACTGGTCGCCAGGCACACGACCCAGCCGTTCCTGGGCTTCGTCGGCGCAGCCAGCGTCCACGTACTCGAGCTGAACCTCGACCTCGACGGGTTGCTGAAGTGACGACCGAACCGGCAGACCCCAGCCGCCCCACCGGCGATCAGATGCTCGCCCGGCTGAACGCCGAGCAGAAGCCGGAGCGCGGGCGGCTGCGCATCTACATGGGCATGGCCCCCGGCGTCGGCAAGACCTACAAGATGCTCGAAGAGGCTCACCGGCGTCACGACCGTGGCACGGACGTGGTGGTGGGCTTCGTGGAGACCTACGGCCGTCGCCACACCGCCGCACTCCTGGACGGCCTGGAGGTCGTGCCGCGACGCCGGGTCGAGTATCGAGGCGTGGCCGTGGAGGAGATGGACGCCGACGCGATCATTGCCCGCCATCCCGCCGTGGCCCTGGTCGACGAGCTCGCCCACAACAACGTCCCGGGCTCCGCACGGGAGAAGCGCTGGCAGGACGCGGAGCTGATCCGCGACGCCGGCATCGAGGTCATCAGCACCTGCAACGTCCAGCACGTGGAATCGATCGCGGACGCGGTCGAGACGATCCTGGACGTGCCGGTCCGCGAACGCATCCCGGACGAGGTGGTCCGGGCCGCCGACGAGATCGAGCTGGTAGACATGAGCCCGCACGCGCTGCGCCAGCGGATGCGCCACGGCAACGTCTATCCACCCGACCGCGCCACGCTCGCGCTGGAGCGGTTCTTCACCGAAACGAACCTGACCGCCCTGCGGGATCTGTCGCTGCGATTCGTGGCCGGCAAGGTGGATGAGCAGCTGGAAGACATCGTCACCGAACGCGGCCTCCACGTCGGGCCGGTGACGGAGCGGGTGATGGCTCTCGTGGACGAGTCCGTCGAGTGCCGGAGGGCGCTCCGGCGGTCCGCGTCCATCGCCAGCGCGTTGCACGCCCCTCTTCTGGCCGTTGCCGTCGAGACGCCCGGGGTAGGGCTGTCACGCGACCGGCAGCAGAACGTCAAGGCCAACCTGGACTACGCGGTGGACCTGGGCGCGGAGATCATCAGGGGAGAAGCCGCGGACCTTGCCCGTGGGCTGGAGGAGGTCGTGCGCGAGCGTCGCGTCACTCACCTGGTCCTGGTCCACCGGCCGCATCGAGGCCTGCACGTAGGACGAGCCTCGCTCGCGGATCGGCTCCTCGACGCGGTCCCGGGTCTGGAGGTCCACCTGGTCGGCGAGCCCGCGCCCGTCGGTCACACCCATCAGGCGTGACGATCAGTCGGGAAATCGCGAGATGGACCCACTGACGCTGTTCGGCGCGCTTGCGGTCGGCGCGATGCTCGTCTTCTACGCGCTGGAGGCGCGCTCGGCGTGGTTTGTCCTGGCATTCGCTGGAGCCTGCCTGGCATCCTCGGCCTACGGCTTCCTTCAGGGCGCCTGGCCATTCGGCGTCGTGGAGCTGGTCTGGTCGTTCATCGCAGCGCGGCGCTGGTGGCTGCGGCAGCTTGATGACCGCGCAGGCTAGACTTCTGATCAGCGGCACGCTCTTGGGGTCTGCAACGGAAGCCCCGCGTGATCCCGCAGTGGCCGGCGGGTAGTGGCGCCGCCCAGGAGCCTGAGAGGGATTCGGACGGACGTATATCAGGGGCTTAGGAAGTTGATCCTGACCCAGCCGCCGGCGGCGGTCGGAATCGCGCCGAGGGCACCGCTGAAGTCGGTTTGGGGTGCGCTCGTGGAGATCGGTCTCGAGGACGGCTGCGTGACCTTCGTGTCGCTGGCCGACGGGACCACCAGCATGTACACCAGCACCGGCGGAGGAGCCATAGGCGCGGGGCAGCACGAGGGACCCGCCAATGCCAGCCGCCATCTCCTGGTCGAACTCCAAGCTCAGCTTGATCTGTTCCCGCCTGCGGAGGCGTGCCCCCTGCCAGGACCCGACATGGTCGCTTTCGTGGTCCTGACATACAACGGTATCCATCGGACCGAGTCGAGCCAGGCGCGTCTGGCGGACCCGAAAGGGCCGCTCCATCTCCTTTGGGTGGCCGCCAACAGTGTGATCACGGAGATCCGACTCCAGGAGACTGCCCGGAGACACCAGGAGAACTCGGGCGGTCGCTGAGCTTGCGGTCGGAGCCTGCAACCGAACGCGACGACCGCCGCCAGGCAGGCACCGTGCGAACCGGTCGAATTGCGAGCCCTCGCCGTGCCGAACGCGTCGCGACGTCTTGTTTGCCTGTGTAGGCGACGGCCTTGTCGGTCTGGGCGAGAGGGGTCGGGCGGACGAAACGGGTGAAGCGAGGAGCGGGTTAGTGAAGGTCGAGGGGCTCAGGGCGACAGCCTGATCTGCCGTGCGGCTGGCTTCGCAGGGGGATCTGCAGGACGCTCGCCGGCGCATCCGAGAGGCTCTATCACCCGAATCGGCGCCAGCCTCCCTCTTTAGAGTGGGCAATGTGATGGGAGACCAAGATGTGGTGTCGGTAGTTCTTGCGGAAAGGGACTCGGAGCTGGAGATCGGCGACATGCTGTCCGAGCACGGCCCGGTGCTCCTGGCGGCCGCCCGCCTCATAACCCTGAACGAGGCCGAAGCACAAGACGTCGTCCAGGTTACGTTCGAGATCGCCCTTCGACGTGGCCACACGCTCCGGGATCCAGAATCGCTTCGCGCCTGGCTCCTGGTGATCGAAGCCAGAGAAGCCGTCCGACGCGTGCGCTCGATGCGCCGATTCCTGTCGTTTGGACCGCACGTCCACGACCTCGCCTCCTCCGAACCTGGCCACGACCAGTCGCTGGCGTTGCGCGATGGCCTCAGAGCCCTGCCCCGGCGCGTGCGCGCCGCCATCGCTCTTCATTACCTGGAGGGCTATTCCGTACGCGAGACGGCGGCGGCGATGGGCGTCAGTGAGAACACGATCAAGACGCAATTGAAGACGGGCTTGTCCCGCCTGCGAGAGGAACTACGAGATGAGTGACTGGCCGGCCGATCCCAAGCTCGATGAGAGCCTGCGGCGTCTTGTCGAATCGGAGCTCGCGGCCGCTCGAGCCGATGGAGCCGGGTTGTCGAGGAGGTCAGTGGTTCACAGAAGCCGAGGCGGCAGGGCCGTCGCCGGTTTGGGGACACTGGCGGCGATCGCGGTCATCGCGTCTTTGGTCATCCGTGGTGGGACCACAAGCGGTCCCGGAGGTGGACCTGGGGCGAGCGAATCGCCCGTGGCGAGTGAGTCTGTCGCGATCGCGAGCTCCACCACCCCGACCACAGCAGTCGCGACCGTGGCGTCGGCTCCATCGCCCACTCCCGGGCCGTCCTCGATCGGCTCGCCTGCCTCTGGCACCTGGACCCCGACCGGCGCCCTGATCACGGCGGATGGCGGCTCGGCCACTCTGCTCCTCGACGGGCGCGTCCTGATCGTGGGCAACGCCTCGACATCACCAGAGATCTACGACCCGGAGACCGGCAAGTTCAGCAGCACGGGCCCCGCTGCCACGGACGGGAACTTCGCGACGGCAACGCGACTCGCCGACGGCCGCGTCCTCTTCGTCGGAGGCAACAACGATACGACGACCTTTGCGACGGCCCAGATCTACGACCCCGCGACCGGCAAGTTCAGCCCGACCGGCTCCTTGATCACGGGGCGCATGGGCCACACGGCCACGCTGCTCACCGACGGCCGCGTCCTCATCGCCGGGGGCTCGACGTTCAACTACGCGGCTTCGCCCATGGCGGTGCCCCTGGCCTATCATCCCGGCGCAGCACCGAGCAAGATCCCAGAGAGGATGACCGGGCCGGCGATGCTTGCGTCAGCCGAGTTGTATGACCCGGTGACCGGCAAGTTCAGCCCCACCGGTTCGATGACCACGGGGCGCGACTACGCCGCTGCGGCGTTGCTCGCCGACGGTCGTGTTCTCATCGCTGGAGGCGGCAACGAGGGTAGCGCGGCCGCCGCTTCCGCGGACCTGTACGACCCCAAGACAGGCAAGTTCAGCAGGACCGGCTCGATGCTTGTCGCTCAGTATGCGGAGGGCGCATTGCGGCTTCCCGACGGACGGGTTCTCATCTACGCGGGCAACGACGGCAATGGGCCTGTCTACTCCATGGAGATCTACGACCCCAAGACGGGCAAGTTCAGCTCGGCCGGCTCGATGGACACGAACCGCGGTTTCTACACGGCGACCTTGCTGGCCGACGGCCGCGTCCTCCTCGTGGGAGGCTACGACGTGTCGAAAGGCAAGACCGAGGGCTATCTCGCTTCATGCGAGGTGTATGACCCGGCGACGGACACTCTGACCCCGACCGGCTCGATGGGGACTGCGCGTCTGGCCAACAGCCTGACCACCCTTCTCGACGGCCGCGTTCTCGCAGCTGGCGGCGTCAGTGGCGGCGATCCATTCAACCTCTCGTCGGCTGAGTTGTACCAGCCGTAGAGTCGTCTGGCCCGACGCTGCCAGGTTGACTGCTGTCGGCTGAGTTCAGTTCACCCAAAAGTGGTCGGGGCGAGAGGAGTCAAGCCGACACTTTACGGGTGAAGGTGCGGAGCGGGCGTGCCATGGTCGAGGGGTGCCGAGTCCAGAACGCGAGAGGACCGGTGCCTACATAGGCACCGGTCATCTGATAACGAGAGCCTTACCCTGTGGCGGCGACTACCTCAACGGTCCACGGCAGCTGGTGTAGCGAGCGTTGCCGGATGAGCCTCAGAAGCTACCCTGCGAACCTCGGGCTCGGCTTCTCGACCAAACTGTCACTAGTAACGGGCCGATCGCACATGCGACCACCCACTCTGGCGGACGGGCTGAGGCCGCCTGCCGCACGCCGTGTACTTGAAGTGCTAGGGCATGGGACGGAGCTGGGTGCTCATGAACCAGAAGTAGAGCACCGCCAACAGAAACACAACAAGTACAACCACACCAACGATAGCCACGGCTCCTGGTCGCCCGCGAGCCACGGCTAGCCTGATTCGCTCCATGCCATGTCCTCCGAAATGCGCCACCAAATGCAGCGAACCGAGGGTCTGATCACGCTGAGATTAGCGTCAGCCTTGGCCGCCAGTCCAGTACCATCGAAGGCCACAAAAGCCAAGTAGGCAGAAGGCTCCCCCGAAGTTCACTCTGGCCCAGAAGTACGTGGTTGACCAAGGCGACGAGATGTGCCAGTTCTGGCCGGCTTGCGCCGAGGGGGTGTTGTTGTTGTACATGTTGCACCAGTCAGATGTGTACGAGTAGCCCGGGGGTGGGTATACCTTGCAATCGGGTCCCCATCCGTTTCGCCAGGTCGTGGGGCCGTTCCAGCACACCGGAACACGGATATTGTTGGTCATGCCGACGATTCCCACGGAACCCCAGCTCAGGGTCTGATCGAAGGTGAGGCACCCACTTCCCGTGGCCATTGGGGTGACTGCTGCGCCAGTGATTGTTCTAGGCGCCGCCGCGGTGGTTGCGGTCGAAACGGTCAGGGTGCACCCGGTGCCTAGGCCCACTGCCGTGCAGGTCTGGCTATCGAGCGCAATGACGTCGGTTGTGGTGGTTCCGTTACGGGCCACGTGGTTGGCCGTCTGGAACGGCAATGGCGTCGGCGTGCTCGCTGCCGCGATTCCCGGGGTCAGCAGCAGCAGCGATGCTGCCACTGAGATCACCGTCCCCATCCGAATCATGGATCCTGCCGTTCTTGCCGGTGGTATCGCGCCACCCGAACGACCCATTGCGCCAGACATAATCTCCTCCTCGCGACTACAGGCAAGCCGAAGCGGGGCCTGACGCTCACCGGGCAACGCTCCGGCCACTTCCACGACTGAAGTGCACTGCAGGACGACTTAGCTGTCCAGTGCCATTGAACTCACTGCCCATGCCATTGTGACCGCGGTTCGGTCGGTTTGGATGGGTCAGGTCTGGCCACGGCCAAAGGAGTGGGACCTCCGACCAATCAAGGGTTGCGCCCGACCCGGCCCTACTCCGCGACGATGCGGTAGCCGACCCCCGGTTCCGCGACGATGAGCTTGGCCGTGGCCCCGGACGGGTCGGCGGCGGCAAGCTTGCGGCGAAGCCGCGAAACGTAGACGTGGAGATAATGGCTCTCGTCCGAGTAGGCCGTGCCCCAGACCGCGCGCAGCAGCCGGCCCGCCGTAATAACGCGACCAGGCTGCGATAGCAGCACCTTGAGCAGCTCGAACTCGCGCGGCGTCAGCTCCACCGGCGTATCGCCGACGCTGACCTCGTGGCGCGGCACATCCAGCACCACCGGGCCCAGCCGAAGGCAACCCTCCGTGTCTGCCTCCGGTCCGGCGGCTCGCCGCAGCACAGCCCGCACTCGAGCGTGCAGCTCCGAGAGCCCGAAGGGTTTGGTCAGGTAGTCGTCGGCGCCGGCGTCCAGCGCGGCCACGCGATCTTCCTCACGGCCGCGGGCCGAGACCACGATGATCGGCGTCGTGGCCTCCCGCCGAACGCGCAGGATGACGGCCTGACCGTCGAAGTCGGGCAAGCCCAGGTCCAGCAGGATCAGGTCCGGCCGGCGGACATCCCAGAGCCGCAGAGCCTCGCGGACGTCGCCCGCCTCGTCGACCTCGTGACCTCGAGCTCGGAGATTGGCGGCGATCGCGGCCCGTGCCGCCTCGTCGTCCTCCACGATCAGCACGACCGCGGCGCCGTCGCTCATGTCGGTTCGACGGCGGCGTCGGCGGCCGTAGGCGCAGCCGCCGGTTCGACATCGGCCGCAGGCTCGACCGCCGATTCTGCCTCAGGCTCGATTTCGACCGTCTCTTCGACCGGTTCGGCGTCCTCCGCCGGCAAGCGGACGACCACCGCCAGCCCTCCCAGCGAGCTCTGTCTGGCGTCGGCGGAACCGCCCATCGCCACCGCCAGGCCACGGACCACCGCCAGCCCAATCCCCGAGCCGCCCTCCGTTCGCGAACCCTTGCGCCGCGGCGCCCGATAGAACCGTTCGAAAACGCGTGGCAGCACCGACGCAGGGACACCCGGCCCGGCATCCTCGACCACCATGTCGACGCGCCCGGGCCTGGCCTGACGAGCCGAGACCCGGATCCGGAGGCCCGCCGCGTACCTGGCCGCGTTCTCGAGCAGATTGGTGAGGATCTGGTCGATGAACATCGCGTCCGCCCGCACGGCCGGCAGGTTCGGCGCCACCGCGATCTCCAGGTCCGAGGGCGCCAGCATCGGCCGCATTCGTTCGACAACCGGCTCGAGGATGTCGGCCAGGTCGTACAGCTCCAGGGACGGATGCAGAGCACCGCCTTCGATTCGACCGAGATCCAGCATGTTGCGGACCAGGCGGCTGAGGCGCTCCGCCTCCCGGTCGATCGTCCGGGCGGTGGCGCGTGTCCCTTCCGGGCTGACGGGCACGTCCGGATCCATCAGGTTCCCGGCCGCTACCCGAATCGCCGCGAGCGGCGTCCGAAGGTCGTGGGATACGGAATCGAGGAGGGCCGACTTGAGGGCATCGCTTTCCCGTGCCACCTCTGCCGCGGTGGCTTCTGCCGCCAGCCTGTCACGGATGACGGACTGGCCGAACTGGTCGGCGGCCGCGGCCAGCAGTCGAGTGTGCGATCGGCCCGGGAACGGGTCCCCGCGTCGACGGGTCGCCCAAAGCGAACCGATCGTCTCGCCGCCGGCTTCGAGCGGAACGCGGAAGACGGTCACCGGCTCGTCGCCCTCGCGGGCCGCCTTGCGCCTCGTTTCGCGCTCGTCGGCCTCGCGATCACCGGTCCGGCTGATCGCCAGTTCGCGGACGCGGGACCAGCTGGGTTGGGCGTCGGCCGAGTGCGAGTGGAGCAGCCACCGCGTCGCGACGGGGGGTCGCGGTTCGCCGGGCTCGCTGTCCGCCGCCACTCGCTCGTCCGGGATCGCCGACCCCAATCCGATCCAGACCCGCGCCATCTCGGCCTCGCGGGCAAGACGCGCGGCCAGGAGCGGCGCAGCCTCCAGGGCCGTGGCCGCGGTCGCGACGTCGCGGCTCATGGCGAACATCGTCCGGGCCTCGGAGCTTCGCAGCTCCGCCTCCCGGCGCCGCTGCAGCTGCAGCGCGCTCAGCCGCCCGATCGCGATGGCCACGACCAGGAACAGCAGCAGATCCAGCCACTCCTCCGGCGCCGCGATCGAGAACGTGTACAGCGGCTGGACGAAGAGGAAGTCGTACAGCAGGAACGACGCGACGGAAGTGGCCACGGCCAGCCAGCTGCCATAGCCCATGCCGATGGCCACGACCGGCAGTAAATAGACGATCGAGGCGTGCTGCACACCCAGCCGCCCGTGGACCACCGCGGCCAGGAGCGTGGCGACGGCAAGGCCCAGCACGGCCACGAACAGTCCGGCCAACGACGGCCGGCGTAGTCTGGGTCTCGAGAGGCGAAGTCGGCGCGGCACCCGCCCATGGTAGGCCGCGGCACGTACTTCAGGACGGGCGTCCGAGCGCAGCGGCTGCGGGCCGGGCCCTGGTGGCGTCCGCCGTATTCGGCACCGCGGGACCCCGTCCCGCGGAAGTCCGGCCGGCGCCGGCGCCGCCCACCGCGTCGCAGCGGAACCCCGTTCCCGGCCGCCTAGAATATCGCCGTGGTGCAGGGGCTTCTCTCGTACGTTACCGCTGGGCGCGGCTGGCTTGCGGACCTCGCGAGCCTTCGATGGGCACGGCCGCGCGGGCTGAATCTGGCCGTCCCGGCGTCCATGGTCCTTGTGGTTGGGTATGCCGTTCCACAGCTCGGGCGGGACGTGGCCGGAGTGCCGTTCTGGCTGGCGTGGCTCATCGCCACGCCGGGGGTTGTACTCGTTCTGCGAGTCATCGGCTGGACGAGCCGCGCGACGACCGCCACCACGACGGCCGGCGCGCCCGCCAAGACCGCTCCGATCGCCGGCGCCGTCCGGACCTCGGCCGCCGGCCGTCCCTTCGCCCTTTGCCGCCTGACGACCATTCAGCTGGCGCTCGTGGCCCAGATCGTGGTCGTCTGGGTCCTGTACGACATCCTGCTCTGGCAGCCGCCCAGCCACCTCTACGACCTGAACGTCTATCTCGGCGCGGCCGAACGCTGGATGAACGGCGGGCAGGCATACGTGACCTCGGTCTTGACCACCTGGCCCTCGACCGCCCGAGCCGACTTCTTCCTCTATCCGCCGCCGTTGCTGCCGTTCTTCGCCCTGCTGTCGCAGTTGCCGGTTGCAACGGTTGCCGCAACCTGGATCGCGTTCCAGATTGCCTGCTGGTATCGGGCATTTCGGATCCTTGGACTCCCGCCGAGCCTGAGCCTGCTCCTCCTTGCCTTCCCGCCGGTGATGATCGGCCTCGAATCGGGCAACGTCGCCGGCCTGACCTTCCTCCTGTTCGTTGCCGCGGTCCGGAGGGGAGGATGGCTGGTCGTGGATGGGATCTTCAAGGTCCAGAGCGGGATCCCGGTCCTGTGGCTGCTGCGCCAGCGTCGCTGGCGAGGGCTGCTGGCCGGAGTAGCGGCCGTCTCCGCGATCGTGCTCGTGACACTGCCCGCGGTCGGAGTCGACGCCTGGCGGGCCTGGTGGGCCGGGCTGGGCTACCGCGCCTCGTCGCAAGCCTTTGTTGACGCGCTCTACGGCTACTCGTACGCAAAGGAGCTCTCCGCGCCCGCGTATGTGGCCGCGTGTGGAGCGCTCACGGTCGTCGCCCTCGCGTTCCGGGGTCGGCGCGGGCTCGCCGCTCTTGGCCTGGCTTCGCTGTTCGCATCTCCCGCCCTGTGGCCGCACGGCTTCGTGTTCGCTCTGCCGGCCGTGCTGATGCTGGAAAGCGGCACCGCCGTGTGGCTGGTCCTCGGAGCCGGCGCCTTCGGCCCCAACATGTGGCTTCTCTTCGGGGGCGGCTGGCTCGCGGTGGTCGCGGCCAGGCGATTCCCGGCCGGCCGTCTCCATCCACTCGCCGGGACGGACGGACCGTGGCCGCGCCCGATGGGGCCCCCTTCGGCCGGGAGGACTGCCCCGCCTCGGGCCGAACGCGCCGCCCCACCTCGGGCCGAACGCGCCGGCGCCCGAACGCGCCGCCCCACCTCGGGCCGAACGCGCCGCCCCGCCGGCGCCCGGGAGCGCCGCACCACCGGCGAGCTAGGCGAAGGCCCGGCCGATCGCTCAGAATGGTTCCCCCGCGGTTGACCGGTCCGAGCTCACCCGCGAGGTAGCCACAGGCAACCCCGAGGGACCATGGCACCGACCGACTCCCGTATGACCGCGATAGTGAACCGCCTCGGCGCGCTGATCGAGCCTCCGGCGAGCCCCCACGAGACCCGGGGCGCAAGCGTGGTGCGGCCGGTCGTCTTCGGCGCGACAGACGGCCTCGTCTGTAACCTGTCGCTGATCATGGGCGTGGCCGGCGCAGCCGGCGAGGACCCCCATGCGATCGTGATCGCGGGAGTCGCCGGGCTCCTGGCCGGCGGCTTCTCGATGGCCGTGGGCGAGTACGTCTCCGTTCGGTCGCAGCATGAGCTGCTCGACTATCAGATCGAGCTGCAGCGGCACCAGCTCCGCCACACTCCTGACGAGGAACGCGGCATCCTGATGGAGATCTACCAGACCAAGGGCCTCTCGAGCGCCGAGGCGGACCTGATCGTTGACTGGATCATGCGGGACCCCGAGCGCGCCGTCGACACCTTCGTGCGTGAGGAAATCGGCCTTTCGGCCCAGACGATGGGCTCGCCGGTGGCCGCGGGGCTTGGATCTCTTTCCGCGTTCGCGGTCGGCGCTTTCGTGCCGCTGTTGCCGTTCCTGCTGCTCGGGGGAACCGCGGCCTTCGTCGTCAGCATCTCTGCCTCGGGGTTGGCGCTGTTTGCCATCGGCCTCGCGGTCAGCCGGCTTACCCACCGCCACCCGCTTTTCACCGGCATCCGACAGGCGGCGCTCGGCGGCCTGGCGGCGGCCGTGACTTTCGGCATCGGGTCGCTCCTGGGAACGGCGGTCCACTGAGGCCGGGCCGGCATCCCGCACTTACATCCACTCTGGAGAGTCCGCGAACATGAAGAGACTGATCAAGAGGATCCCAATCGTCGGACCGCTGATCCTGAGAGCCTACCGGCGGCTCCCCGGCCACAGCGCCCCCAGGTCGGGGCCGTTTCCGGGATCGAAGGAGTACTGGGAGGCCCGGTATGCCTCCGGAGGCGACTCCGGCACCGGCTCCCACGCCCAGCTGGCAGCCTTCAAGGCGGAAGTGCTCAACGCCTTTGTTACCCAACATGACGTTCGCTCGGTTATCGAGTTCGGCTGCGGCGACGGCAGCCAGCTGGCCCTCGCCAGCTACCCCAGGTACCTCGGCCTGGACGTCAGCGAGACGGTTGTTGCCAGATGTAGGCAGCTATTCGCCTCCGACCCAAGCAAAACCTTCGCCCTGATGAGCGACTATCGAGGCGAGGGGGCGGAGCTGACGCTCTCCCTCGACGTCATCTATCACCTCGTTGAGGACGACGTCTTCGACGACTACATGCGCAAGCTTTTCGCCGCCTCGAGTCGCTATGTGATCGTCTATTCGAGCGACACGGACGCGAACGCCGCCCCAGATGCCGATACCGACTACAGCGGCGCCTACATCAGGCAGCGCGAGTTCAGCAAGTGGGTGAGGCTGCAGGCTCCGGCGTGGACGCTCATCGAGCACATCCCCAACAGGTACCCGCACAAGGGAGACGACCGCGAGGGATCCTTCGCGGACTTCTTCATCTACGAGAAGCGCTGACAAGCTCGCCTGGCGCCCGCCTCGCGAGCGCAGCCCTCGAACCGATGAAACGCCTTGCCGATCTGGGTTCACAGTCCGACCCATCCCTGCCGACTACCAGAGTGAGGCGAATCCGCCGGACTTCGCTTCCGTGCGACCCGAACGCGGCGCACGGCTCCCGGCCGCTGCGGAACGCGATCAATGACCGTCACCATTCGAACGAAGCTCCTCGCCACCTCGCTCGTTCTGCTGGTCGCGGCTTTCGCCATCACCGCCATCGCGATCGCCGACCTCAGCACGGTGACCGACGGGGCTCATCAGTCCTACGACCGGGGCACAGTGGCGGTCCAGAAACTTGGCGTGATCGACGCGGCGCTGGCGGAGAAGCAGGGGTTGCTCAACTACAGCGTCCTGCTCGCGGGACAGCCGGTGGCCCAGTCGCAGATCGACGCTGAGATCGCGGCAGACGACAGGGAGATCGCGGACGCCCTGGCGACCTACAGGAAGCTCGTCCTCGACAACGGGACGCAGGCGGATCTGGCGGCTTTCACGCTGGCGCAATCCAGGTACGAGACGGCATTCGAACAGGCGCGCGCCGATGCACGGAGCGGCAACACGGCCTTCGTAGGCGAGGTCCCGGCGACGGCGACGCTCCTGAGCCACGTCACCGCTCCGCTGGACAGGCTGGAAGCTTCCGCCCTGGCCGACGCCACCCGCATCAACGGCGCGGCGCAATCCACCTTCGAGCAGGGGCGGCTTCTGTTGCTGGCGGTCTTCGTGTTTGCCGTCCTGATCGGGTGCCTCTTCTCGTACATAGTCGCGCGCTCGATCGGACGGGGCATCAAGTCCGTCCAGGAGACGCTGACCTCGATGACCGACAACTGCGCCACGGCTCTGGAGGAGGGACTGGGAGCGCTCTCCCGCAACGACCTATCGGTCGAGGCACGCTCGGGGACAGAACCGATCACGGGATACGGCAGCGACGAGATCGGCCAGGCGGCAGCGGTCACCAACAGGATGCTGGCCAAGCTCAGGGCAACGGTCGATGGCTACGAGGTGGCCCGGAAATCTCTTGCCGGCGCGTTGGGCCAGGTCAAGGCCGCCGCCGAGGCATTGTCTCGGTCCTCGAGCCAGCTGAACTCCGCGGCGACCCAGTCCGGCCAGGCCTCCGCGCAGGCGGCCCAGACCATCAGCCAGATCGCCTCGGGAGCCAGCGACCAGGCCCACGCCGCATCCGAGACGAGCAGCGCCAGCCAGGAGCTGTCGCAGATCATAGAGAGGGTCGGCGAGGGCGCCGCCAGCACCAGAACGCGTGTCCAGGAAGCCTCCGCGGCTCTGTATTCAACGACCCAGGCGATCGGCCGGGCAATGAACGACTCCGAGACGATCGCCCCGCTCAACGAACGCGTCGATGCGGCTCTGGCCGCCGGCGCCAGGGCTGTCGACGAGACCGCGGGAGGGATGGGCAGGATCAAGTCATCGGTCGATGCCACGGCGGTCAAGGTGATCGAGCTCGGGCTCAAGTCCGACCAGATCGGAGCTATCGTGGAGACGATCGACGATATCGCCGACCAGACCAACCTGCTGGCGTTGAACGCGGCCATCGAGGCGGCACGGGCGGGCGAACAGGGCAAAGGCTTTGCCGTCGTCGCGGACGAGATCCGCAAGCTCGCGGAACGTTCGTCTCGGGCCACCAAGGAGATCGCCTCCCTCATCGGCGACGTCCAGCGCGGGACCAAGGCGGCCGTGGATGCCATGCGAGCCGGAGCCGGCGAGGTGGAGACGGGGGCTGAGCTAGCCGAACAGGCGGCGGGAGCCTTCCTGGAGATCAAGGGCGCCGCGGCGGCCCGAAAGACGGTCCTGGAGGACATCCTGGCAGCCGTCGTCGAGATTCGTGGTCTATCCTCTGAAGTGGTGCGAGCGACGGACGGCATCGCCGAGATCGCCGCCGACACGAACGAGTCGGCGGCGCAAATGGGCGCGGCGGCGAGCACCGTCAGTCGTTCGGTCGAATCCATCGCCGCCATAAGTGAAGAGAACTCCGCCTCGGCAGAAGAGGTGTCCGCCACCACCGAGCAGATGGCCGGGCAAGCCCAGGAGGTCGTCGCTTCGGCCGCATCGCTGGCCGAGATGGCCCGCAGCCTGGACCAGCTCGTCGCCCACTTCCGTCTGGAGGCCGGCGAGCCGGTGGTGGGCGGCAACGTCGTCCGCCGGCGTCGCGCAACAGACTGGCAACTCTCAACGGAGAGGCGGGCCGAGTCGGCCTGACCTCCGCACATGGCAGGGCCGCTTTCCCCCCAAGCGGCCCTGCCTCTCCTTCCGCCACGAGACCCCCGGCGGATCCCACGCCGCGGCGCGGCGCGATCATCTAGCCCGCGATGGCGTGCCACGACTCGTCCGTCGCGCGATCAGGCACCCGAGCGAGTCGACGGCCGGATAGGCGCTATGCTGCGCGGCATGGCAGCTCGACCGGCCACCGCGGCTCCGCTCATCGTGGTCACGGGGGCATACGCGGCCGGTTCGTCCGAGCCGGCCCTGACCCTGCGCAAGAACCAGCTGTACGTCGACGCGATCCGCAGCCACGGCGGCAATCCCGTGGTGATCAGCGCCGCGACACCGGTCGCGGAGCGCGACCGGCTGCTGGCCCAGATGGCGGGGCTGCTTCTGACCGGCGGCCCGGACATGGATCCCGCCCTGTACGGCGAGAAGCCGGCCGGAGCCGCAGGCCTCGACCCGGCTCGGGACCAAATGGAGCTCGCGGCATGGCGAGTGGCGCAGGAGCGGTCCGTGCCCGTGCTCGGCATCTGTCGCGGGCTGCAAGCGATCAACGTCTTCTCGGGCGGGAAGCTGGTCCAGGATGTGCCGGACCACGCGGGTCCACCCTACGGCCACGGACCGGCTCACACTCACTACCTCGAGATCGAGCCCCGCAGCAAGCTCGGCCGAGCCATCGCCGCCGCTTCGCCCGATGGTGTGGCTGGCGGGGATCCGGACGACAGCATGCTCGAGCTCGAAGTGAACACCTACCACCATCAGGCCGTGCGCCACGACGCTCTCGCCGCCGGCCTGCGCCCCGTGGCCTGGTCCAACAGCGAGGCCGGCCGGCTCGTGGAGGGCCTCGAGGGATTGGGGAGCCGCTGGCTGGTCGGGGTGCAATGCCACCCGGAGCGGACCGAGTCGACGCCTGAAGAGTTTGCCGGCTTGTGGGTCGACTTCGTTCAGGCGGCGACCCGATTCGCCGCGACCAGGTCGGTAGTCGCACCCGGCTGATCTCGACTTCCAGCCGGCCTGCAAACTCGCTTCGCTGGCGTGGTCGGAGCCGCGTATCTTGTCCCGGGTCACTGCGGCGTCCGGCGTCGCTGGCGGCGTCACCCGCGGACTGATTTGCCTGGAGGTCTCCGGTGTTCGTACCCCTCTCGGTGCTCGAGTTCCGCGACAGGGCGGAGACTTACTTCGGCGACAGGGTAGGAGTCGTCGACGGGGACCGGCGCTTCACCTACCGCCAGTTCGGCGAGCGAACCCATCGATTGGCGAACGCGCTGGTGGAGCTCGGCGTCGAGGCCGGTGACCGCGTCAGCTTCATCACCTACAACACGCATCAGCTGCTCGAGGCCTACTACGGCGTGCTCGAGGCCGGCGCCGTTCTGAACCCGATCAACATCCGGCTGACGCCCAAGGAGATCGCCTACATCCTGGGCCATGCCGGCTCGAAGGTCGTCTTCTTCCACAAGGACTTCAAGCCGCTCGTCGAAGCTTTCGTCGCCGACCTGCCCGTGAAGCCGCGCTTCGTGATCATGGAGGGGGCGCCGGACGGGATCGCGGCCGACGAGTACGAGGCTCTCCTGGCCGGCGGCTCGCGTGATCCCCTTACGCCCGAGATCGACGAGAACGCCATGGCCGAACTCTTCTACACGAGCGGCACGACCGGCTTCCCCAAGGGCGTGGCCATGACCCACCGCGAGCTGTACCTCCACGCCATGTACGCGGAGATCGGCCTGGGCTTCCGCGAGGACGACGTCGTCCTCCACGTGGTGCCGCTCTTCCATGTCAACGGTTGGGGCACGCCGCACTTCCTGACCATGGTCGGCGGCCAGCACGTGATGCTCCGCAAGTTCGAGCCACTGGCCCTGATCCAGTCCGTGGAGCGAAACAAGGTGACACGCATCCTGGCCGTGCCGGCTATCTTCAGCGCCGTCCTGCACCACTCGGAGCTGTCCAAGCACGACCTCTCGAGCCTGCACCAGCTGATCATCGGCGGGGCGCCGTCCTCACCCACGCTGATCCGCGGCCTCGAGGAGGCGCTCGGAGTGCAGACGGTCGTCGGCTACGGGCTGTCCGAGACCGCGCCGATCCTGACGGTCGCTCTGCCGCGTCGCTTCCTGACCGAGGCCGAGCCGCCGGAGCGCCGCCAGGAACGCCAGGCGATGACCGGCTGGCCTCTTCCCGGCGTGCGCCTGCGGGTCGTCCACCAGGATGGCACCGACGTCCGAGCGGACGGTGAACAGATCGGCGAGATCGTGGTCCGGTCGAACGTGGTGATGGAGAGCTACTACCGCGACCCGGAGGCAACGGCCGCGACCATCCGCGACGGCTGGTTCCACACCGGCGACATGGCCACTCTCGACGAGGAAGGCTACGTCCTGATCAAGGACCGCTCCAAGGACATCATCATCAGGGGCGGCGAGAACATCTCCTCGGTCGAGGTGGAGAACGCCATCCTGTCCCATCCCGCCGTCCTCGAATGCGCGGTCGTCTCGGCGCCGGACAAGACCCTGGGCGAGGCGCCCGTGGCGATTGTGGTTCTCAAGGAGGGAGCTACCGCCACTCCCAAGGAGCTGCGCGACCACTGCAAGGCGCGACTGGCTCGCTTCAAGGTCCCGCGCGACATTCATTTCCGCGACGCTCTCCCCCGGGGCGGCACCGGCAAGGTCCTGAAGGCCGAGCTGCGCGAGCCGTTCTGGAAGGGCCACGACTCCCGGGTCCAGTAGCGAGGGACCGCTTCGGACCGTACGATAGGTCCGTCGCCAAGGCAAGCAGGAGGACCGGGGAGTGCTATTCGATCTGCCTCTGACCGAGTTGCGGGTCTACAAGCCCGCGCGCGAGGAGCCCGCCGACTTCGACGCCTTCTGGGCCGGCACTCTCGGCGAAGCGCGCAAGCATCCGCTCGAGCCGAAGTTCGAGCCGGTCGACGCCGGCCTGATATCGATCGACGTCTGGGACGTCACCTTCGCCGGCTTCGCAGGCCAGCCGATCAAGGGCTGGTTCCTGGCCCCTCGTGACGTGGCCGCCTCGCCGTTCGCCCGGGATGGGCGGCTGCCATGCGTGGTCCAGTACATCGGCTACGGCGGTGGCCGCGGCCGGCCGATCGACTGGCTGACGTTTCCGAGCGCCGGCTTCGCCACTCTGGTGATGGATACACGCGGTCAGGGCAGCACCTGGCGCTCCGGCGACACGCCGGACATCGCGACCGCCGATGTGACAGGCCAGCATCCCGGTTTCATGACGCGCGGCATCCTCGACCCGGAGACCTACTACTACCGCCGCCTGACGTGCGACGCCGTCCGGGCTGTCGAGGCGGCCCGAGCTCATCCCCTGGTCGATCCTGCGCGCGTGGTGGTGACGGGAGGCAGTCAGGGCGGCGGTATGGCGCTGGCCGTCGCCGGCCTCGTTCCGGACATCCTTCTGGCCATGCCCGAGGTGCCGTTCATGTGCCATTGGCGCCGGGCCATTGAGATCACCGACAGCGACCCATACCACGAGATCGTGCGGTTCGCCAGGATCCACCGCGAACAGGTGGACAGAATCTTCGCCACTCTCGCCTACTTCGACGGGCTCAACTTCGCCGCTCGCGCCAAGGCACCGGCCCTCTTCTCCGTGGGCTTGATGGACCAGATCACGCCACCGTCCACGGTCTTCGCCGCGTACAACCACTACGCCGGTCCGAAGTCGATCGAGGTCTACCCGTTCAACGGCCACGAGGGCGGCGAAACGCTGCAGACGGAACGCATGCTCCACCGTCTCGCCGACGCGGCGCGGTGAATCAAGCTCAACCTGACGCCGATCCGGCGGAGACGGCCGGGGGGCCGCCACTGGCGAATATCCGGTTCATGGCGCTTGCGGCGATCCTGGCCGCGGTCGTGATCGTCGCGGCCGCGATCTTCCTCCGTTTCTACGATCTGGCCGCCAACCCGGGCGCAGGACTGTACGGCGACGAATCCTCCGAAGGCCTGGATGCCCTCAAGATGCTGCACCAGCCGGGCTTCCACCCCGATTGGCTGGTGTGGTTCCAGGACGACGGTGGGCGCGAGGCCCTCTTCGCCTACTTCGTGGCCGGCGCTTTCCACCTGTTCGGGGAGACGGCACTCGTCCTGCGGGGCACCGCGGCCGCGTTCGGCGTCGCCGGCGTGGTGGCCGTCGGGATGCTGGGCCGTCGCTTCGGCACGTGGACGGGACTCGTGGCCGCGGCCTGGGCGGCCGGCTCTCTGTGGCTCGTGTGCATCAGCCGCGACGGGATGCGCAACACAATCGTGCCGCTCTTCGGCGCCCTGGCCCTCATCGCCCTGTTGCGCTGGGCCGGCCGCCCGGGCCGCGGAACGGCCGCGCTGGCCGGGGCGGCCACGGCGCTGGCGGCCCTGTACACGTACCAGCCCCTCAAGCTGCTGCCGGTGCTGGTCATCGTCTGGGTGCTGTGGCTGCGCCGCGTCGATCGGCCCCGGTACGAGGAGTTGCGCGCGGGAGTTCTCCCGTTCGCGGCCGCGTTCCTGATAGTGGGGGCGCCGATGATCGCGGTCGCGGTAACGGACCCGACCAACTACTTCGGCCGGGCGACTGCGGTGAGCGCCTTCAACCCCGCCGTCGTGGCCGACAGCAGCCCGGTCGTGCACTTCGTCCGCACGCTCGGCATGTTCGGATTCTTGGGCGACCAGAACGGGCGCCACGACATTGCGGCCCTGCCCCTCCTGCCGCTGCCGCTTGCGGTCGTGGCGGCCTTCGGCCTCGCTCGGCTGTGGCGGAGGCGCAGCGATGCCGGCCACGCCCTGATCCTGCTCAGCCTGCCGGTCTTCATGTTGCCGCCGCTCGTGGCTACCGAGGGCTACTCCCCGCACTTCCTGCGAGTGCTCGGCCTGGCTGCGCCCCTGGGGGTGACGCTCGGGCTCGGCGCGGCCGAGCTGGTCGAATGGAGCCGCAGACATTGGGGGGTCCACGCCGGCAGAGTCGCGGTTTGGGCCGTGGCGATCGGGCTCGCCGCGGTCACCGCGTGGAGCGGAGCGGCCTACCTGTCGCGCTCGGTCGCGGACCGCTACGAAACGTTCAGCTTCCAGACCGCCGCGATGGGCCGGTACGCCAACGACCATCCCGGATCGGCCGTGATCATCGACGATTTCTCGGCCACGGACATCGCGTTCGTCTACTACCACGATCAACCGGCGTTCTTTTCACCCGGCACCAGGATCGAGAACCCGGGTCTCTATTCGACCGTGTCGGCATTGAACCGGAAGGACCTGGTCGACGCCCTGGGCCCGGCCGCCGCCGGCCGGGCCGAGCCCGTTGCCTGGGACCCGGCAGGCGAGCCCGCCGTCTGGGCAGTTTCGCCGTGAACGACCGGCCTGCCGGCCTCCGGAACGGCCTGGGCTACGGCCGGGCCCTGGCCCTGATCACGGCCGGCGGCGCCTTCCTTCGGTTCGCCATCATCGCCCGCCAACCGCTCGGCTACGACGAAGACTTCACTGCGGTGGTCCTGCACAACCCCCTGGACCGGATTCTCGACATGATCGGCCGCGACAGCGCGCCGCCGCTCTTCTACCTGCTGGCGTGGCTGCCGGCGCACCTCGACGCCTCTCCGTGGGCCCTGCGGCTCGTCCCCGCCCTGGCCGGGATCGCGTTGATCCCGCTCGTCGCCGCGCTCGCCCGTCGCATCTCCGGAGAGGCCGCCGGGCTCTGGGCCGCGGTCTTCGTGGCCGCCCTGCCCACGAGCGTGATGCTCTCGGAATTCGCCAGGATGTACGGCCTTGCCGGGGCTTTGACCGTGGCCGCGACGCTCCTCCTCTGGCGCGCGGCCGATGACCCAACCCCGGGCCGGTGGGCGGCCTATGCCGTCGTCGCCGCGGCCGCCGCCTGGACGGAATACTTTGCGATCGTGGCCCTGGCCGGGATCGTGCTGGCCGGGATCTGGCTCAGGCCGTCACGTCGGATCGCGGCCGCCGCCATCCTCGCCACGGCCGTTGCGGTTCTAACCCTGGCACCGTGGCTTCTGTACGCCCGGGCCCAGTTCGAGCACGCGGGCGGGGGCTTCTGGGTTCCGCCCCTGAGCCCCACCACGGTCGGCGGGACGCTTGGGCAGCTCTTCACGGGTCCGCCCGTGGATTCGGGGCTGCCGTTCGGGCCGGGGTTGATAGCCCTGCAGTGCGTGGCCGTCGCGGCGGGTTGCGCGGCCCTGGCCGCGGCCGCCGTGGCGTGGCGACGCCTGCCGCCGGAATCGCGTCGAGCCGCCGTCTTCTGCCTGCTGGCGAGCGGCGGTGTCCTGATTCTGGCCGTTGCGAGCATCTGGAGGCCGCTGCTGGAGGCACGCTACGCCGCAGTCATGTGGCTGCCTCTCTTCGCCCTGGCGGGCGTGGGGCTGGCCGCCCTGCCCAGCCGGATGGCGGCGGCGCTGGTCGTCGCCCTGGCGGTGCCGACCCTGGCCCTGAGCGTGGCCATTACCCACCCGGAGACCTCATCGTTGATCCCGGAGCTGGATTCTCGCGTGAGCGACCACGATCTGGTGGATGCGTCGACCAGCCACTACCTGGTCCTGCTGGACGAGGCCGGGCCGCGGACGCAGAGCCGGCTCCACGTCCTTGTCGCGGACGACCCGCCCTGGTTCGACGGGACGGCGGCCTACCCGCCGGGGGCCGTCATCCACGCCGTGCCCGGGGACGTGACCGCGAACGCCGGCCGCGTCTTCTGGGTCGCCGATCCGGATGCCACTCCCCCACTCCTGCCGGCGGGGTACCACTCCCTTGAGAGCCGCTGCGCGATCAGGGTCTGCCTGACGATCTACGGCCCGAACGGCTGAAGCGCGGGCGCGGCATCGACGCTGCGGACCATCTCAGGAGCGACCGCGACGACGCTTCGGCGCAACAGGAGGACCCCCGGCCAGCCGGGAGACGTCCGCCCGCGGCGGACCTGTCGACGCCCGTCTACGGGCCGGTGGCAACCGCCGACTGCGTGGACCGATAGCCTGTCTGCGAGACCACCACATAGGCCGAATATGGGCCACCTGTGGCATCAAGCGGGCTGAACGTCTGGCCCACGTTCACGGCATTCTCGAACCACGTAGGGGTCGCTCCTGGCATAGCTGACTGGTTGTTCCAGGTGCAGATCCATTGGCCGTTGGCAGTTGCGCACCCGATCAAGGGCGTCGGCAGGGGCGGCAGGGTCGGTGCAGGCGTCACCGGTGCAGGCGTCACCGGTGCAGGCGTCACCGGTGCAGGCGTCACCGGCTTCGGCGTGGCCGGCCTCGGGGTCGGCGGGGGTGTCGCCGCGGGTGTCGGGCTGGGCGTCGGCGTCGCGGTCGGGCTCGGCGATGGCGTTGGAGTCGGAGTCGGAGTCGAGCTTGCGGTCGGGGTTGCGGTCGGGCTGGGCGAGGCGGTTGGTGTCGCGAGTGGCGTCTCACTCGGGGTTGCCTCGGCAGTCGGGCTCGGAGAAGGCGCGACCACGATCGCCGGCTGAGTCGGAGAGGGCGTGCCGCCGACGAGCGCCCCAACCTCGAGGGCCACGAGGATCAGGCCCAGGGCGAGGGCAACGAGCGCCAGGTCGCGACGAAGGCGCCGGCTACGTGCGGGTCCGGCCTCCGCAACCGGCCGCGGGATCTCGGGCCCGGCTGGAGCGAAGGGAGGCCGCGGGCGAGCGGTTCCGGTCATCGCCTTGGCGACGCACGTCAGGCAGCTGCGACGGGCGTCGCTCCAGCAGCTGTTGCATACGAACTGGCGGCATTCGTGGCAGAAACGGAAGCTCTTGACGAACGACTGGTAAGCCTTGTCGTCAACCTTGGCGATCAGGCTGCGTTGGGCGGCTTCGTAGCCCGAGCCAAGACCCTCGTGGTAGCGAAGGGTTCGACCGAGCCCGATCCCAAAGGCCTGGATGCTCCCACGAATACCCAGCCGCCGGCTGGACGCCGGCAACACGAAGCGCGTCTTGCAGCGCTCGCACGCGTACTGGATGAGATCGGGCGCGGCCTGGGCAGTACTCACGAGGTCGTTCTACCAACAGCTAGACGGGGCTCGATGGGCGGTGGGAGCAGCAAGACCATGATGATTGAAGGTCGTTTGAATGCGCTCCTGTCGCAATGGGACAGTGGTACGCGTAGTACTGCTCCGGGGGCCCGCGCAGGCTGGTACTTTGGGGCTATCCGGAAAGTCAAACGGCTTGTGTGCTAGATCGCGGAGGCACGGCCGGGCGCTGGCGAGCCAGGCATTCCTGTACAGTCCGCCTGATATCGCAGCGGATCATTCCGGCGGAGATGGCAGGCCGGATTGCCGTCACAGGCTCGCCGACGGGCAGGTCGGCAAGCACGAGTGGTATGCGAAGCAGGTTTCTCGTCAGCGCAGTGAGGTGGCGTGATGGCCGGTTGGGTCGACCGCCTGAACGACGATCCCACCCCCTGGCTCCTGGGAACCGACCAGCCGGCCGTCCGCCATCTCGCCCTGCGCCAGCTGGCAGACCGACCGGCGGACGACCCGGAGGTTGTGGCCGCGCGAGCCGGCGCCATGCGGACCGACCCGATCGCGTCGATCCTGGCCGCGCAGGACCCGTTGGGGTACTGGGTCCAGCCCGGGCACGGCTACGGGCCCAAGTACACCGGCACGGTCTGGAACGTGATCTTCCTGGATCAGCTCGGCGCCGACGGTGACGATCCCCGGATCATGGCGGCCTGCGAGTACGTCCTGGAGCACACTCAGTCCAGCAGCGGCGGTTTCTCGGCGACCGGTCAGGGGCAGACGGGAGCGGCGCCATCCGGCGCGGTCCATTGCCTCAACGGCAATCTGTTGCGGGCCCTGATCGGCTTCGGCTGGCTGGACGACGAGCGCGTCCAGCGGGCCCTGGCCTGGCAGGTAGCGGCAGTCACCGGCGAGGGGATGGGACGCTGGTATGCGCTGACTCCCGGCCCGGGCCTCAGCTGCGGCGCCAACAGCGGCAGCCCCTGTGCCTGGGGAGCGACGAAGGTGGTCCTGGCCCTGGCGCGTGTGCCTGCCCTGCGGCGCAATCCCGAGGTGGAGAAGGCGCTGGCCGCGGGCGTCGCGTTCTTACTGGGACATGACCCGGCCGTGGCCGACTACCCCATGCCACCGGGCAACGCCAGGCCGAACGGTTCGTGGTTCAAGCTGGGCTTCCCGACCGGCTACGTGACCGACGTCCTCCAGACGCTGGAGGCGCTGTGCGAGGCCGGAGCGGCCGGAGACCCTCGCCTCGAGCACGCCGCGGACTGGCTGCTGGCTCAGCAGGACGCCCAGGGCCGGTGGGCGAATCGCTACGCCTGCGAGGGCAAGATGGTCCGCGACATCGACCGCCCCGGTCAACCCAGCAAGTGGGTCACTCTGAGGGCTTGCCGCGTGCTCAAGGCCGTCGTCGAGGCCTGGGAGTGACCAACCACGCGGCACGCTCGAGCCCGAGCCTGAGCCGGATCGCCCTTTGTCTTGGGCCGATGGCAGAGAGCCGGAGGGGGCGGATGCTGATCGGGCTTTCCTTCGTCCTGCTCTGCCTCTTCGCCTACGAAGGCGTGCTCAGGGCGCTGCTGCTCGGGATCGTCCGGCTGCCGCTCCTGCCCGGGGGATTGAGCTCCCTGACCGCGGTCGTAGCCATATGCAGCCTGGCGCACGCCTGGTATTCGCTCGGCGGCCGGCACACTCTCGCCTTCTTCGGCCTCAGTGCCGTCGTTTCGTGGATCTACGAGCAGGCAGGCGTTGCGACGGGGCTGGTCTTCGGCGCCTACCACTACACGGGCTACCTGGGGGCCAGGCTGGGCGATGTACCCCTCCTGATACCGCTGGCCTGGTTCATGATGATCTACCCGAGCTACGTCATCTCCAATCTGGCCATCGAACGCCGTGCGACAGGAACGCCGCAGGGAGTGGCGCGACTGGTCCGCCTGGCCGCGGTCAGCGCGGTCGTCATGACCCTCTGGGACCTGGTGATAGACCCGATCCTGTCCGGGCCGTCCGTTCGAGCGTGGGTCTGGGAGGCCGGCGGGCCCTACTTCGGCATTCCGATCCAGAACTACGCCGGATGGTTGCTGACCACGTTCACGGTCTACCTGGCCTACCGGGCTCTCGAGCAACGCTTCGCTCCCGTTCCGCTGGGGCCGGTGACCGGGAGCGTGGCTGCGCTCGCGGTCGTCACGTATGCGGTGATGCTGGCCTCGGATCTGCTCTCGGGCGTCGCGCCGGCCGGCCTGGCGGTCATCGGAGTGGTGGTCATGGGCGTGCCGGTAGTCGTGGCGGTGTGGCGCCTGCTGCCCCTTCGGATGGCCGCACCCTGACGAATTGGCCATCTGGAGCGTTGCCCAACGCGCCGTCGGGGACTATGGTGGAACCGGCATCGAGGTCGGAGCACGTTCATAGAGGGGCTCTTGAGCGGATCTGGCGATACGAGCAGCTCGGGGAAACGGAGCGACAACGGCGAGTCGCCCCGCGAGCCGCCCTATGAGTCGCCGGTCCCTGTGTCCAGACGCCAGCCGGTCCCCGTGCCCAGACGCCGGGCGCTGGCTGCGCCGGCCGCCCTGGCTGCGCCGGCGGCCCTGGCTGCCGGCCACTTCGAGCCGGAGCTACTCGAGACGATCATTCGGCTGACGTCTTCCCGGATCGCCTACCTCGACCAGGACGGCCGTTTCCTCCACGCCACTCCCGCCACGGGGCAAGGGGCCAGGGTGCCGGTCGAACTGCTCGTCGGGCACACTCCCGCCGAGCTCGAGTCCACGGCCGCCCAGCAGCAGCGGTTCGCGGCTCTTCGCCTGAAGATGGTCGAAAGCGGGCAGGCCGTCCGCGAGGTCCTCACGTCTGCGGGCGAAGCCGATTCGCGGGCATACGAGGTCATCCTCGAACCCGTCCGAGCCGCGGACGGGACGATCCAGGGAGCCGTCGCGACCGCCTGGGATGTCACCGAGCTGACTCAGTCTCTGCAGCGCGTCGCGAGACTAGAGCGGATCTACGCGATCCTGACCGAGATTGATCAGGCCAGCGCCCGCCTGCGCGATCCCGATCAACTCCACCAGGAAGCCTGCCGCATAGCCGCCGAGGTTGGTGGCCTCGAGCTGGCCTGGATCGGGCTCGTTGAACCCAATGGCGACATCAGGCTTGCCGGCCGCGCGGGACGAGACCAGTCAATCCTCGACGACATTGCCGTGTCGATCCGGAACGACCCGGCCGGCCCAGACCCGGCTGCGATGGCGATCCGGGAGAACAGAACCGTGGTCGTGGAGGATGTGAAGAACGACGACCGAATGGCCGCGTGGCGGTCGCGGCTCGCCGAGACCGACTTCCGGACGGCGGCCGCGTTTCCCATTCGCATGGCGGGACAGCCGATCGGGGCTATCGCCCTGTACTCGAGCCAGGTCGGCTACTTCGACGCGGACGAAAGGCGCCTGTTCGAGGAGCTGGCCGGCAACCTGTCGTTCGCCCTGGAATCGATCGAAGCGGAACGCGGGCAGACCGCGGCCGAGGAGGGCCTGCGAGATTCGGAGAGGCGCTACCGGGACCTGTTCGAGATGAACCCGCTGCCGATGTGGGTGTTCGACGTCGACACGCTCCGCTTCCTCGCCGTCAACGACGCCGCCGTCCACAACTACGGCTACAGCCGGGAGGAGTTGCTCGAGATGACGATGGCGGACGTCCATCCGCCCGAGGACCTTCCGGCGCTGCTCGAGGAGGTGGCCGCGCCGCCGTCGCGGGATTATGGGCGGCGGGACCTGTGGCGTCACGTCCGCAAGGATGGGACGCAGATGGAGGTGGAGGTCAGGGCTCGTGACCTCGAGTCGGGCCGCCGTCGGACGCGTCTCGTCTCCGCGATAGACGTGACCGAGCGGCGGCGACTGGAGGCGCAGCTGGCCGAGGCCACGCGAATGGAGGCCATGGGCCACCTTGCCGGCGGTATCGCCCACGACTTCAACAACCTCCTGACCGCCATGATCGGATACGCCGATCTGCTCGTCGCGGAGCTCGGTGACAATCCGCTGGCGGAAGACGCCACCGAGATCCGCCGTGCCGGCACCCGGGCCGCCGACCTCACGCGGCAGGTGCTGGCCTTTGCCCGAAGGCAGACTCTGGCACCGCGGCCGGTCGACGTGAACACGGTCGTGAGCGGCGTGTGCCAGATGCTGCGCCGTCTGATCGCAGAGCAGGTCCGCCTGGTGACGGAGCTCGCACCGCAGCCTGCCGTCGTGATGGCGGATCCGGGCCAGCTCGAGCAGGTGCTGGTGAACCTGGCGATCAACGCCCGAGACGCGATGCCCGAAGGGGGCGTGCTGGAGATCGACGTGACTCGGATCGAGGACGCGGCGTCGCTGGGTCGCGGCATCGAAGGGCCGGCGGTTCTCGTGAAGGTGACGGACACCGGCGAAGGCATGGACGCCGAGACGCTGGCCCATGCCTTCGAACCCTTCTTCACCACCAAGCAGATCGGCGCCGGCACGGGCCTCGGGCTCGCGACCGTCTATGGCATCGTCCGTCAGTCCAACGGCGTGATATGGGCGGAATCGGACGTCGGCCAGGGGACCACGGTCTCAGTGTTGCTCGGGCTCGTGGATGCTGAGCCAGAGCCGGTCTCCGAGCCGACTTTGACCGCGGCACCGCGCACCGCCGCCTCGGCGACTATCCTCGTGGTGGAGGACGAACCGACCGTCCGAACCTTCGTCGTGTCCAACCTGGAACGCGCCGGCTACCGGGTCCTGGTGGCCGGCTCGCCGGCCGAGGCTACTGCCCTTGCGGACGGCCTGCAGGAACCGATCGAGCTGCTGCTTACCGACCTGCTCCTGCCCGAGACCAACGGCCGGGCCCTGGCGGAACGGCTGGTCGTCTCTCGACCCTCGATGCGCCTCGTGGTGATGTCGGGCTACGGGTCGGATCTGACGGTTGGGCCGGAGAGTGCGCCTGCGTTCCTCGCCAAGCCCTTCACTCGCGATGAGCTGCTGGCGATCGTGGCGAAGACCCTCGCGGAGCCCGTCACACTCTAGCCGGGGCGGCGCCGCCGGTCCGGTTGGTGGCTCGGCGCGCCGAGGCGGCGTGCCTCACACTTGAGGCGTGATTGCGATCCTCGGCGGCCTGGGCGCTGCGGTCATGTGGGCCTCGGCCAACCTCATCTCGTCGAGGTCCAGCCGACTCATAGGGGCGTCTTCGACGCTGGCCTGGATGATGCTGGTTGGGCTGGCGATGGCCACTCCCCTGGCTGTTGCCTCCGGACCACTGCCGCCGCTGACGCCTGCCATGTCGGTCTGGGCGGCCGGTTCGGGCCTGGGCACCGTAATCGGCCTGTTCTTCTTCTATCGGGGCCTGCGAATCGGAAAGGTCGGAGTCGTCGCCGCGCTGGCGTCGACGGAAGGGGCGATCGCGGCCGCGATGGCGATCGTCGCCGGCGAGCGCCCGAACATACCGGTGATCGTGATGCTCTTCGTCATCACCGGCGGCGTGGCCACGGTAGCTCTCTCGTCCGGCGAGACGGCGGAACCGGACGCGAGGGCGAGTGCCGGCCATGATGAGCGTCGGGCCGTCATGTTCGGTGTCGCGGCAGCGCTCTGCTTTGGGCTGAGCATCTACAGCATCGGGCAGCTCGCGCTCAGCCTGCCGCCGTTCGTGGCGCTCTTGCCTCCTCGAGTCGTCGGCGTTGCGGGCGTGTGGCTTCCGCTCGCACTCACCGGCCGTCTGCGGATGAGTCGACGGGCGGTGCCGATGGTCGTTCTGATCGGAGTCGCGGAGGTCCTCGGCAACGCCTCCTACATCGTCGGGGCCCGAGAGAGCATCGCCATTGCCGCCGTGCTGGCGAGTCAGTACGCGGCAGTGGCCGCCGTGGGCGCCTTCGTCTTCTTCGGTGAGCGGCTCTCGCCGTCTCAGCGCTGGGGAATCGTGGTGATCGCCGCGGGCATCGCCGTTCTCACGGCCGTCCGGGGCTGAAGACCTGAACCGGCCGTCGGTCAGCGCAGGCTCACGTCCACCGTTACGGACCCGGTGCCCGGCGCCGGGAGCGGCACTACATCGCCATCCACCGCCACGCCATCCACGACCAGCGACACGGCGTTCCCCGGCCCCTCGCGCCGCACGGTGATCTCGTAGGCGGCGCCGCGGAACTCGCGGTGGGCCTTGAAGCCCGGCCACTCCGACGGCAGGACCGGAGCGACGCGCAAGCCGGCGTATGTGGGCCTGATGCCCAGGATCCATTGAGTGGCGGCAACGTACGTCCATGCCGCGGTGCCTGTCAGCCAGGCGTTGCGGGCCATGCCGAAGGAGGGATGTTCGGGGCCGCAGATGTTCTGCGGGTAGACGTACGGCTCGGTCTTGTACAGGTCCGAGTCGGTGCGGGCAAGCGGCAGGATCTGGCGGTAATAGCGGTAGGCGTCGTCGCCCCGGCCGAGCATTGCGGCGGCCACGATGGACCATGTGTTGGCGTGGCAGAAGATGCCGCCGTTCTCCTTGGCCCCCGGCACGAAGGTGGACGTGCCGCGGACGCGATCGTCGACGCCGTCGTAGGCCGGCCACAGGAGCGCGATGCCGAACTTGGTATTGAGCTTCTCGTCGGCCGACGCGACGGCCTGTTCCGCGCGTTCGCGCGGGGCGACTTCGCCCATGACGCACCAGCTCTGGGGGATGAGATCGATGGCGTGGTGCGTTGCGCCGGCGACGCCGATCGGCAGGCCGTCGTCGTCGAACGACCGCATGTACCAGGCGCCGTCCCAGGCGTGCTCGTTGATCGCCGTCGCCATCGAGGCATGCAGGCCGGCGAAGCGGCGGGCGTCGGCCGGCCGGTCCAGCGCCTCGCACAGCTCGGCCAGGTCGAGCATCGTCCGGCAGAACTGCATGGCCGTCCAGACGCTCTCGGCCTTGCCCGACCCGTAGTCCACGTTGAGCGTGTCGTTCCAGTCGGAGAAGCCCGAGCGTGGCAGGCCGTGGGGCCCGCGATTGTTGAGCGTGAAGTCGACGGCGCGGAGCATGTGATCCCAGACCGTTTCCTCGGCGTGGTCCTCGTACGGAACCCTCTGATCGAGGTAGGCGAAGTCGCCCGTCTCGCGCAGGTATGCGCAGACCGCCAGCACCAGCCACAGGTGGTCGTCGCTGAACCACTGCGGCGAGGAGGGGTACTCCGCCGCGAGTCCGGGGCCGCCCTCGCCGGTGAGCGGGTAGAACTGGTGCCAGGTGTGGCCGTCGGCGAACTGCATCCTCCAGATGAGGGTCAGCATCCGGCGGGCGTGGTCGGGCACGGTGTGCATCGTTCCGAGCGTGTCCTGGCCGCTGTCCCGAGTGCCCATGCCGCGACCCAGGCCGGTCTCGTATCCGGAGACGAAGCGCGACCAGTACAGCGTCGTACGGCACTGGACCTGGTTCCAGAAGTTGAGCATCGCGTTCGTGTCGGCGTCCGGGGTCTCGACGGTGAAGCGGGAGAGGTACGCGGCCCAGTCATCGCGCAGCGAGGTGAGAGCGGCAGAGACCTCACTCGGCTGCGAGAAGCGGGCGACGACACGGCCGATCTCCGCAGGCCGCGAAGTGGCGCCCATGACGTAGACGATCTGCCGCTCCTCGCCCGGTGCCAGCTCGATGTCGTGGGTCAGGGAGCCCACGCTGTTGCCACGCGGCGAGGGGGCGTTGGAGGGAGTCCCCGTCTCGACCACGACCGGATCGGCGAGGTCGCGCCCCCGGCCCACGAAGTCCTCGCGGTCGCACGTGTAGCCGGCCGGCTCTTCGCTGCTGGCGAAGAAGAAGGTCAGGGGCTTGAACTTGGTCGCGACACGAATCACCCCGCCTTCGCACGCGCTGAAGACGATGTGCTGGGCCCAGTCGAGGTTGGTCATGTCGTTGAAGGCGTCGAAGAGGCTGAACTCGGCGTAGCTGAAGCTGCGCAGGCGGCGCGGGGCGGTGCCGGTGTTGCGGACGCGGAGGGCCCACAGCTCGCATGGGGCGGGCTCGTCGATCGGGCTCGGCGGCACGAAGTACAGGATCTCCGCGGCGATGCCTTTGTACGTGCTGGAGATCTTCGTGTAGGCCGTGCCGTGCCGGCACTCGTAGCCGTCCAGGTGCCGCTTGACCGGCGCGGCAGTTGGGCTCCAGTAGTCCCCCGTCTCCTGGTCGCGCAAGTAGATGTAGCGGCCCGGCTGGTCGTCCGGGACGGCGTTGTACCGATACCGGGTTACGCGCCGGTTGCGCGGGTCGCGGTCGAAGGAGTAGCCGCCGCCGGTGTTGGAGACGATGCCGCCGTAACGCCCCTCGCCGATGTAGTTGAACCACGGCGTCGGCGTATCCGGCCGGGTGATGACGTACTCGCGCGCTGCGTCGTCGAAGTAGCCGTATGCGTTGGCGCCCGGGCGCGCCTGGGCCTCGGTCATCTCTTCTTCTCTCCAGCGCCGCCAGGCGGACGGATCTGGCGACGCCCTACGTGACGGAGACGGGAACCTTCTCGACGAAGGCTTCGATCTCGAAGGACTGGCCCGGCCGCGTGGGAAGCGGTAGCAGGCTGCCTTCGATCTCGCGCCCATCGATGATGAGGCGGTTCACCCGCCCGGTCACGCCCTTGGGCTTGTGCACCGCGATGGCATACGTGGCGCCGCGGAACCGGCGAGTGGCCGTGAAGCCCTCCCAGTCCGCCGGCAGCACCGGGTCGATGCGCAGGCCGTCGTGCTCGGCCCGGATGCCGAGGATCCACTGGCTGATCGCGACGAAGTTCCATGCGGCGGTGCCGGTCAGCCACGAGTTCTTGGCCTCTCCCCGGACCGGCGCATCTCGGCCGGAGATCATCTGGGCATAAACGAATGGCTCACAGCGGTGCACTTCCGAAATGGCCTCGCGGACCGACGGGTTGATGCGGAGGTAGTAGTCGAGGGCACCCTCGCCGTTGCCCATTCGGGCCTCGGCGATCATCACCCATGGGTTCGTGTGGCAGAAGACGCTGGCGTTCTCCTTGTACCCCTCCGGGAAGGAGGAGATCTCGCCCAGTTCCACGTGGTAGTAGGTGTATGGGGGTTGCTGGAGGAGGATGCCATCCGGTGTGGCCAGGCGCTCGCGGACGGATGCCAGAGCCTTGCCGGCCATGCCGTTGTCGAGCCCTATCCCGGCCAGCACGCACATGCCCTGCGGCTCGATGAAGATCTGGCCCTCGTCGCACTCCTTGGAGCCCACGGCCCTGCCGTAGTAGTCGTAGGCGCGCCGGAACCACTCCCCGTCCCACCCGGTCGTCTCTACGACCTTCGCCATCGACACAGCGGCCTGGGTCAAACGCCTGGCCTCGGTCGCATCGCCGCGAAGCTCGGCGACGGCGGCCAGCTCGTTGGCCGCCAGCACGAAGATTCCGCCGATGAGGACGGACTCGGCGACGCCGCCCTCCTTGTTCGTCGTCGTCTGGAAGGTCTCGCCGGGCGTCTCCGAGAAGCAGTTGAGGTTCAGGCAGTCGTTCCAATCGGCCCGGCCGATCAGTGGCAAACCGTGTGGGCCGACCCTTTCGAGGGTGTAGTCGATCGATCGCCGGAGATGCTCCCAGAGAGGCGCCTCTGACCCGGCCAGGTTGTCGAAGGGGACGGGCTCGTCGAGGATCGAGAGGTCGCCCGTTTCACGCAAGTAGGCGGCGGCGGCGATGACCAGCCACGCAGGATCGTCGTTGAAGCCACTGCCGATGTCGTTGTTGCCGTGCTTCGTCAGAGGTTGGTACTGGTGGTAGGCGCCGCCGGTGGGCAGTTGCGTCGCCGCGATGTCGAGGATCCGTTCGCGGGCGCGCGCAGGGACCATGTGGAGGAAGCCGAGCAGGTCCTGGTTCGAGTCACGGAAGCCCATGCCGCGACCGATGCCGGACTCGAAGAGCGAAGCCGAGCGCGACATGTTGAAGGTCACCAGGCACTGGTAGGGGTTCCAGATGTTGACCAACCGGTCGATGTGCTCGTTACCGGTCTGGACCTGCAGGATGCCGAGCTGCCGGGTCCACTCGTCGCGCAGGTCCTCGAACGCCTTGTCCACTACTGCCGATTGGAGGTAGTGGGCGATGATCGGCTTGACCAGCTTCTTGTTGATCGTCTGACTGCCGGGCGGGTCGAACTTGTCGTTCTTCTCGTTCTCCTGGTAGCCGAGGAGGACGATCACTTCCCGGGTCTCGCCGGGCGCGAGATCGAGCTTGACGTGGTGCGATCCCATCGGCTGCCAGCCGTGGGCGATCGAGTCCGTGGCCCTGCCCTGCTCTACGACGATCGGGCGGTCCCAGCCACGGTACGGGCCGAGGAATGCGTCCCGCTGAGTGTCGAAACCGGCGAGGGGCGCCGAGCAGGCGAAGAAGGCAAAGTGGTTGCGCCGCTCCCGGTACTCACTCTTGTGGTAGATGACTCCGTCCACCACCTCGACCTGTCCGATCGAGTAGTTGCGCTGGAAGTTGGTGCTGTCGTCGTTGGCGTCCCAGAGGCACCACTCTATCGAGCTGAAGAGCGAGAGCCTGGCCGGCGCCGGCCGCTCGTTCGTGACCCGAATCCGCCACACCTCCAGGTTCTCGCCGAGCGGCACGAAGTAGAGGGTCTCAGCCCGGATCCCTTTGTAGCCGGAAGCGATGATCGAGTAGCCCAGGCCGTGGCGGCAGCTGTAGTCCTCGAGATCGCGCTGAGTGGGCTGCCAGCTCGGGCTCCAGAACTCTCCCGACTCGTCGTCGCGGAGGTAGACGTAGCGTCCGCCGAGGTCCAGCGGAGCGTTGTTGTAGCGGCAGCGAGTCAGGCGGCGCAGCCGGGCGTCACGGTAGAAGGAGTAGCCGCCCGCGGTGTTCGAGACGATCCCGAAGAAGGCCTCACTGCCCAGGTAGTTGATCCACGGCAGGGGCGTGTCGGGCCGGGTGATGACGTATTCCCGAGCTTCGTCATCGAAGTAACCGTAACGCACTACTCTCCTTTGGTTCTGCAATGCGGCCGGTCGACGCCGGGACGCAGGCTCGCCCGCCATCCCGATCGCCGGAGGCCACGCCCCGGACTCACTGGAGCGTCGCCTAGGCGACCTGTTGGGCCTTCTCGCTCTCGAGCTCGAAGCACCCCACGAAGTGGTCGTCCTCGATCTTTACCAGCGTCGGCTCGTCGGCCGAAGGCTCCGGCGAGCGGCCGGCCAGCGGGTACGCATCGTGGAACGGGCAGCCACCTTTGCCGGCGATCGGCGCGCTCAGCTCCGCCTCGATCTCCGCCCATTTCTTGTGAAGCTGCGGCACGGATGAGACGAGCAGCCGCGTGTACGGATGGGTGGGATGGCCGAAGACCTTCTCGGTGTCACCCATCTCGACGATCACTCCGCGCCGCAGGATGACCGTCTTCTGGCTGATGTAGTTGCCGAGCGACAGGTCGTGGGTGATGAAGAGAATGCCCATGCCCCGCGTCTGGAGGTCGGCCAGCAGGTTCAGGACGTCGATCCGGGTGGAAGCGTCCAGCATGCTGATGATCTCGTCCGCTACGAGGATCTTCAGATCCAGCAACAGCGCGCGGGCCACCAACAGGCGCTGCAGCTGGCCGCCGCTCAGTTGATGCGGGTACTTGTTCAGCACCTGGCCGGGATCGAGCGTCACGCTGCGCAGCGCGGCGTCCAGCTTGTCTGCCCACTCCGAGGCGGGTACGTCCGGGAAGTACGCGCCTCGGATCATGGCGAAGACCCGGTCGGCCTTGAAGATGGGGTTGTAGGAGCTGAACGGATCCTGGAACACGCCCTGGACCTGCCGGTAGTACGACTTGACGTCGCCGCCGTGGATCTGGGAGATGTCCTGGCCGTCGAGTGTTATCGTCCCGCGACTGATCTCGATCAGCTTCAGGATCATCTTGCCGACGGTGGTCTTGCCGCTGCCGCTCTCACCGATCAGCGAGACGACTTCGCCACCGTTGACGTCGAAGCTGACGTCGCGGACTGCAAGGAGTTCCTTGCCGCCGAAGGTGCCGGTCTTGTAGACCTTGGAGACTCTGTTGAGGCTAAGCATCTGATCCGGTGGCCTTCCAGCATGCGGCCCAATGGCCGGGTTCGACCTCCACAAACGGCGGCTCCTGCTCGCACTTCGCGAAGGCCAGCGGGCAACGCGCTCTGAAGCGGCACCCCGTTGGAGGGTGGAGTAGTGACGGCGGGCCACCGGGGATCCCGGTTAGCTTCTTGTCGGCGTACCGAACTCCGACTTCCGGAAGCGACGACACGAGCATCCGAGTGTAGGGATGGAGCGGCCTCCCGATGATGACTTCGGTGGTCGCTTTCTCGGCCAGCTTGCCGGCATACATGACCAGGATCGAGTCCGCGATCTGGTACAGGATGGACATGTCGTGCGTGATGACCATCATGCTCTTGACGAAGCCGTGGTCACGGAAGCTGACGAGGGTCTCGGCCACGGCCCGCTGCGTGGAGACGTCCAGGGCCGAGGTGATCTCGTCGGTGATGAGCAGCGACGGGTCCATCAGCGTGGAAATGACCATGACCATGCGCTGCTTCATGCCACCCGACAACTCGATCGGATAGCGGTCCGTCACGTCGCGCCGAAGTCCAACGAGATCGATGCGGCGCTCGAACTCCGGCCTTATCTCCTTGTAGCTGACGCCGCGCGACTCGACCAGCTCGGAGACCATCTTGCCGATCTTCCGAGTCGGGTTCATCGCGCTCATGGCGTACTGCGGGACTACGGAGACTTCCATGTACCGGTAGTGGACCATCTCGTCCGAGTCCCAGATGGGCAGGTCGGTGCCGTCGAGATTGACGCTCCCGGCGACGTACTTCATCCGGCCGTCGAGGCGGATCAGGCTGTTTCCGAGCGTGGACTTGCCGCACCCGGACTCGCCGGCGAGACCCATGATCTCCTTGTCCGCGATCCCGAAGGTCGCTCCGTCAAGCGCCTTGACGTCGCCGGCAAGTGTTCTGTAGTAGACCCGAAGGTCGGTTACCTGGAGGCTCACGGGTCACATCGTCCTGAGTTTGGGGTTGAAGATCTCGTCGAGGCCAACGTTCATCACGTAGAGGGCCCCAACGGTGGCCATGATCCCGACGCCCGGCGGAATGAACCACCACCATATGCCGAGCTGCAGGGCGGCCCAGGTCACGGCGTTGTACATCATCAGCCCGAGCGAGATGCCGCCCGTCGGCCCCAGACCGATGAAGTCCAGGCTGGCCGCAATCAGAATGGCGCCGCCGAAGAGCAGGATGAAGGTCAGGAGCAGATACGAGCTCATGTTCGACGCGATCTCGCTGACGATGATCTGCCGGCTCCCCCGACCGCTCAGCTTGGCCAGATCGATGAACTCCCGAGACCGCAGCGAGAACGTCTGCGCGCGAATCGCACGAGCGGCCCAGGGCCAGGAGGTCGCTCCGATGAACACCGCCTCGAACATGACGCCGCGCGCCTGGAGATAGGACGTGATCACAAGCAAGACGGCCAGCGTCGGGATCACCAGGAAGACGTTGGTGATCATGTTCAGGGCTTCGTCAACCCAGCCGCCTCTGTAGCCGGCGACGAAACCGACGGTCATGCCGATCACGGCCGCCAGCCCGCCGCCCAGAAAGCCAACGAAGAAGGACGCGCGAAGGCCGTTGGCGAACTGAGCAAAGACGTCCTCGCCGAAGTACGTCGTGCCGAACCAATTGCCCGGATCCAGGGTGGGTTGCTGCATCGGCAGGCCGTTCTGGGCCACCGGATCGGTGGAGTCGATAATCGGCCCAAAGATCGCGACGACGGCGAGCACAGCGAGGATCACCACGGACAACATGAACTTCTTCGACCGCAGGGCGAAGAAGAGGAACTCGCCGCGAGGCTTGCCCTCCGGCGCGGCGACCTGATGGCTGATGATCGGGCCGGCCGATTCCCGGGCTTCTGCCGGACTCGTGGCGCTCATGCCGTGCCTCCTGTCATCGAGACCCGGACCCGTGGATCGACGATCACGTAGACGATGTCAACGATGAAGTTGGCCACGAGGACTCCGACGATGATGAACAGGAAGATCCCCTGCAGCAGGAAGTAGTCCGCGCTCTGGATGGCCGCGAAGACGAGATGGCCGAGGCCCGGATATGAGAAGACGATCTCGGTGACGAGCTGGCCGCCGATGATCACACCCAGCTGAAGAGCCAGGCCGGTGATCTGCGGCAGCATCGCGTTCCGGAAGGCGTACTTGCGGACCAGGCTCTGCGGTGCCCCGAGCACCTCCAGGTAGCGACTGTAGTCCGACTCCAGCTCGTAGATGATCATGTTCCTCATGCCGATCGCCCAGCCGCCGAACATGACGAGGAAGAGCGACAAGAAGGGCAGCACCCAGTGGGCGACCAGGTCCGTGAAGAAGAGCCAGGTCAACGTGGGCTCGAGGTTGAAGCCGTAGCCGCCGGAGAGCGGGAAGATCCGCCAGCTGAAGGCCAGCAGGAACGAGAGGACCAGCGCAAGCCACATGTAGGGCGTCGCGGTCAGGATGTAGCCCATCGGCAGGACAGTGCTGTCGAGCCACCTGCGGCGAGCGGCGAGGGCCCCAAAGCTGTTGCCGGCCCACCAGCTCAACAGGATCGCCGGGATCAGCAGGGCCAGCGTGTAGGGCACCGCGCCCATGATCATGTCGGTGACGGGCGCGCCGTGGCCGTACACGCTCAGTCCGAGGTTGCCGTGTAGCAGGGAGCCCCAGAAGTTCAGGTACTGCACCGGCAGCGGCTGGTTCAGACCGAAGAGGTTGTAGTAGTAGTCGGAAAGCGCCTTGGCCGCATCCGGAGAGATGCCGTTCGTCCGAGATACCAGCGACGCGACGGGGTCACCGGGCATGAACCGCGGGATGAGCCAGTCGATCGTCGCCGCGACGAAGAACGTGATCGAGTAGGTGAGGAGCTTCCGCCCGAAGTAGCGTCGCACGCGATCTCCCATTCACGGGTCCGCCACGAGCGGACCACGCAATCAGAGAATAGCCCCTCCCCTCGGGGTTGTGACGAGGGGAGGGGCGTAGGGGCTAACGACTAGCTCTTGGGGACGGCCTTGAGATTGGTGAGCATGTAGATTGCTCCCATCTGCCAGTAGCCGTTCCAGGTGGCCGGCTGGATCTGAGCGCCCTTGTCGGACGGCCAGTTGGTCCAGACGTTGTTGCTGACCTGCGACCACTCGCCGTTGTACCACAGCGGGATGATCGGAGTGTCGGTCAGCTGGATCTTCTGGAGCTGCGAGCAGATCGTCTTCATCGTGGCGGTGTCCTCGACGGGCGTCTGATCGAGCTTCTGGACGAGAGCCCAAGCCGTGGCGTTGTCGTACTGCTCGTAGTTGCGGTTACGGGCAGGTCCGGCCGCGATCTCCGGCTGGCGGAAGATGTAGTCGTAGTACGTCCACGGCGTGTTGCCGATCTGGACGTCGTTGTTGATCACAAGGTCGAAGACCGGGGCGGCCTTGTCGGTTCCGTTGCGATCGGCTACGACGGTGTTGTAGTCGGGGTGAGTCGGATTGATGTTGATCCCGGCGAGCTTGGCATCGGCCGCGATCAGGGTCTCGGCCTGCATCCAGTCGGACCAGCCATCGGGGACCTCGAGGTTCAGCTTGATAGCCGATCCGTCCTTGTTGGTCACGAACCCGTCGCTGCCGACCTTGTAACCGGCTGCGGCGAGATCGGCCTTGGCCTTGGCCGTGCTGAACGTAGCGCCAAGAGACTTGACCTCAGCGGCGTCGATGTACTTGCTCCACACCGGCAGAAGGCCGGTCGGGTCTGCGGCGGCGACGATGTTCCCGTAGTCCTTGACTACGACGTTCTGCGGGTTGATCGCCTCGGCGAGAGCCTTGCGGAAGGCCGGGTCATCCAGCGGCTTCTTCTTCGTGTTGGGGACGAGCCACGCGGTGTTGCCCGACAGCATGTAGGGCGCGCCTGCGTAGTAGGTCGTGACGTTGTACCCGCCGTTGACGATCTGGGCGATGCCGGGCAGGTAGTTGTTGTCCAGGTCGAGGCCGCCGGAGAGAAGCTGACCGAGGGCCACGTTGTTGGAGCTGTTGACGATGTCGACGATGTACGTCGGGGCGACGTTGAGGTTGAGGGCGGCGGTGGCCCACCACTTCGGGTTCTTGACCCAGACCATGCGGTCCTGGGCGGCCGTCTTGAAGGTGTACGGGCCGGTACCAACACCGTTCATGTTGAGGTTCTTAAGGATGTCGGCGTTGTTGAACGGCGTCCAGATCTTGGCGTTGACGATCGGGGAGTTGTAAAGCCACTGGGCCCATTCCTGGTACGCCGGGTTGGCCTTGAACTTCACGACGACGTCGTTGCCGGAGGCGGCCGCGCTGGTGACGTAGTCGAACAGGTTGGAGCCGAGCGCCTTGTTCTGCGCGAGGTTGATCGAGAAGGCCACGTCGTCGGCCGTGAAGGCCGAGCCGTCGGACCAGGTCACGCCCTGGCGGACGTGGATCGTGTACGTCGTCTTGGCTGAATCCCAGTCACCGCCGGAGGCGAGCCACGGGGTGTAGACGTCCTTGATCGGGTCGTACAGGAACAGGGTCTCGTACTGGAGCCCAAGCACGCCCATGGCCATGTTGGGATCGAGCGGGTTCCACGTCGAGGGAGCGCCCCACTGCTTGCCTGAGGTGTACAGGGTCTGCTCGCGCGGATAGACGGTAGAGTCAGTTGCCGGCAGGCCGGTCGCGCTCGCGGCCGGGGTCGGCGTCGCAGGCGCGGGAGTTGCGTTGGGGGCCGGTGTCCCTGGTACCGGTGTGGCCCCCGGGGTCGGCGACGCGCTCGAGCTGCCGCAGGCCGAAGCGACGATGCTCGCTGCGGCGAGCAGAGCCAGAACCCTGGATTTCCCTAGTTGCATCCCTTTCCTCCTTCCCCATGAGGAGCGCAGGAGCAGCGCATTGACCATAGCAAGGTCGGGCACGCTGGACGCCCCGCATGGCTAAAGCCGAACCACCAACTCCGTCGGTCGCCCCGTGACGGGGGGCCGGTCATCGGCGGACACGACAGTAGACCGCGTTAAGTAGCCTGTCAATCTGAAACTTTGATTGGGATTTGAGTACTTTGGCCTCCGGATCGGGCCCGTTTGGATAGCTTGGGCCGGCGATCTGAGCGTGCGCGCCATCCTGGACGAGTGCAAGAGCCGGTTGACCCGACCATTCACCGGCTGATAAGGTGAGTGAAGCGTTTAGTAGCCTTATGGAGCGGATTGTGCCGAGGGGAAACGGACGCAAGATAGCGACACTCGCGGACGTCGCGGCCGCTGTGGGCCTTTCGCAGGCAGCGGTCTCGCTCGCTCTGCGCGGCAAGCCGGGGGTATCGGAAGCGACCCGGCAGCGCATCGTGGAAGTGTCCCGAAGCCTAGGCTACCGACCCCTCTCGCACACGACTCGCCACCACCAGGGTCCTCTGACGGTTACGCTCGTCATAAGGGCGCTGCATGGCGACTCGCCGGGTGCCAACCGCTTCTACGGCCCCGTCCTGGCCGGAGTCGAGGAGCGCTGCCGCAGGCTCCACATCCGGTTGATGCTCGCCATCATGCCGGTCGACCAGTACAACCACCCGATCGAGGTGCCGCACTCCGTCACCGACCGGCTGAGCGATGGGCTGATCTTCGTGGGCGCGCACTTCGCCAGCGCCTTGAGCCCCCTCCTGGAGGGGGCCCTGCCCGCGGTCCTGGTCGACGCCTACGCCGAGGACGAGGCGTTCGACACAGTCGAGACTGACAATATCCTTGGGGGCAGGGCTGCGGTCGAGTACCTCGTCAGCCGCGGGCACCGCAACATCGCCATCCTCGGCACCGACCCCGCGGCCTTCCCCAGCATCCTGCAGCGTCGGCGCGGCTACGAACAGGCGATGGCCGAAGCCGGTCTGACAGCCCGGTACATCGACGTGCCCTACTACGAGCACGAGGCCGCCGCCGCCTCGGCCATCAGCTACCTGTGCGCGAACCCGAGCGTGACCGCGCTCTTCTGCGCCAACGACCTGGTCGCGATCACTTTCATACTGGCCGCCAAACAGGCCGGGATTTCCGTGCCCGAGAGGGTATCCGTGGTCGGCTTCGACGACATCGACCTGGCCGGCTTCGTGACGCCGTCCTTGACGACCATGGCGGTCGACAAGGCCGCGATGGGTCGTCTCGCGGTCACTCTACTTGCCCACAGGGTCGATGTGGGCAAGGAGTGCGTCACTTCCACGCTCGTCCGGCCGCATCTCATCGAGCGCGAATCCGTGCGAACGATCGAGCTGTCTCCCCCGTTGCTGGAGCAACGGACGATGCTCAGCCCACAACCGGAACCGGTCCATGCGGCCGAGCGAGCATGACGATCGTCTCTCAAACGAAAGGGTCTCTATGAACCTCGCTGACGCCCTCGCCGGGCCTGTGGGCGCCGCACGATCCAACGCGCTACCGATGATTCCCTGGGAGGATCGACCGGCCGGCAGTTCTGCGGTGGTGTGGCGGTCGAGTCGCAATCCGATCATCCGGCGCGACCAGGTCGCGCGGTCGAACAGCATCTTCAACTCCGCCGTGGTCCCCTTCGGCGATGCCTATGCCGGCGTCTTCCGGGTTGACGACACCACTCGCCTGATGGATCTCCACGCAGGCCGAAGCGCCGACGGAGTGGACTGGACCATCCAGGACGAGACGATCAAGTGGGTCGCCACGGACAAGCGGGTCGCCGAGATCCAGGAGCGGTTCGAGCATGCCTACGACCCCCGTGTGACCTGGATCGAAGACCGGTACTACGTGACCTGGTGCAACGGCTACCACGGCCCCACGATCGGCGTCGGCTATACCCACGACTTCGAGACCTTCCACCAGCTCGACAACGCCTTACTGCCGTACAACCGCAACGGAGTTCTCTTCCCGCGCAAGGTCGGCGGCGCCTACCTGATGCTGTCTCGTCCGAGCGACAAAGGCCACACTCCCTTCGGCGACATCTTCCTCTCCGCGAGCCCGGACATGACCCACTGGGGCCGCCACCGCCACGTAATGGCGCCCAAGGGGTGGACCTGGGAGGCGACCAAGATCGGGGCAGGCCCCACTCCGATAGAGACGCCCGAAGGCTGGCTGCTCATCTATCACGGCGTCCTGACCTCTTGCAACGGGTTCGTCTATTCGATGGGCGCCGCTCTGCTGGACCTGGACGAGCCATGGAAGGTGATCGCCCGCAGCCGCGACTACATCCTGTCTCCCCAGATGCTCTACGAGCAGGTCGGCGACACCCCGAATGTCGTCTTCCCATGCGCGGCGCTGCTGGATGGGCCGACAGGCCGCCTGACGATCTACTACGGCGGCGCCGACACGGTCGTCTGCCTGGCCCACGGCTACCTGCCCGAGCTAGTCGACTTCGTCAAGGCTCGGAGCTAGCCGGCCACCGAAGAACGGCCGCCAGCCGAACTCGCGGACGGACGATCGTGCCGCGAGACCGAGGTTGCCCACTCTCGACGGCGCTCGAGGTCGATCACAGGCCGCCGAACGGTCATCCCCGCCCCTGAGCGACCGTCGAATTCTGTACACTCGGGCCATGGCCCAGGACCCCATCGACCAGGGCACGGACGCGAGTCCCGCCAGGCCGCTGACGATCGCTCACATCGCACGCCGGGCAGGCGTCTCCGTGCCCACCGTATCGAAGGTAGTCAACGGCCGCAAGGATGTGTCGGTCAAGACCCGCCGGCACGTCGAAGCCATCATCCGCGAGCAGGGCTATCGGCCGTCGCGGCGCGAGTCACGGAGTGCGCCGTTGCTGGAACTCGCTTTCCACGAGTTCGAGAGCGAGTGGGCGGGCGAGATCATAAAGGGCGCCCAGCGGGTGGCGGCGCAGCACGATCTTGGGCTGGTAATGTCGGACCTGGCGGAATCGCCCACCGAGGGTCGCGGATGGATCGAAACGGTCCTCGCGCTGCGCCCGAGGGGGGTGATCGCGGTCCTGTCGGATCTCGACGAAGATTTGCGCCGCCAGCTTCACACGCGTGGGATCCCGCTCGTCGTCATCGACCCAACTGGCGAGCCGCTCCACGACACGCCGTCAGTCGGCGCCGCGAACTGGGGCGGCGGCCTCGCGGCGACACGCCACCTGCTCTCCCTCGGTCACCGTCGGATAGGGGTGATCGCGGGGCCCCAGTCCCTCTTGTGCAGCCGGGCGCGGCTCGACGGGTACCGGACGGCAATGGACGAGGCGGGCATCGAGGTCGACCCTGCGCTGATCCGGTATGGCAACTTCTACGTCCCCGAGGCGATCCAGGAGGGCCGTGCTCTGCTCGACTGCGACCCGGCCTCGCGGCCCACGGCAGTATTCGCGTTGAACGACCTCATGGCTCTGGGCGTGTATCTGGCGGCGCGAGATCTGCGGCTCCACATCCCGGACGACCTGAGCGTTATCGGTTTCGACGATACGCCGACCGCGAAGTGGGCGAACCCGCCCCTGACCACTATCCGACAGCCGCTCTCTCAGATGGCCGTGACGGCGGCGCGCCTGGTACTTCGCCTCGCCGCCGGTGAGCAGCCGGCCGAGACGCGCATCGAGCTTGCGACGGAGCTGGTCGTGCGCTCGAGCACTTCACCGCCCCGGCGCTGAACTCCACCCCGGATATAGATCGACGGCGGCCAATGGCCGCCGTCGATCTGCTCGCCCCGGGCGAAAGCTCAGACGCGGAGCTCCCTCGGCTCCATAGCCAGGGGGGACTCGAAGCCCGCGCCGAGACTCCCGCCGCTGTAAGAAATCCTGCCGTGTCCGGGCTTGGCCGCCAGGACTGTGATTGTCACGGAAGTGGACGCTGGCAAGCACCCCAGGTTGTTGCCTGCGAAGGCAACGGTGAGGGTGTACCTACCGGCCCTCCACTGCGTCGAGGGTACGTTCAGCGTGGCGATGCCGAAACGATTCGTCTTGGCAGTGCCGAGCTCGGTCTTCACAACCTGCCCCGTCACCGGATCGCGGTTGAGCGAGAAGCTCAGCGGCATGGTCGATCGGCATGAGGAGCTCGTGGTCACGAGAATCGCGGTTGGCGTGAACGAGCTGGACTTGGAGACCTGCTCCACCCAGCCGCCGAGGTATATCACCGCAGTCGGCACTCGTTGCGAGACAATCACCGTCTGCTGAGCGCTCGACGAGTTGCCGGCCGCGTCGGTCACGGTCCAGGTCACTGTCGTGGTGCCTATCCGGAGGACCGCCGGCGCGTTACTGGTGATCTTGAGATCAGAAAGTGGATCGTAGGCGTCGGTGGCGGTGACACCGGCGATGGCCGGGGTCAGGCCGTGGTATCCGTCTCTTGCGGTGGCGGTGAGGTTGAGCGGGGTTGGGACGACGAGCGCCGGCACGGTCTTGTCTGGAGCCAGACGGCCGACACCCCAGTGCGACGTGCTCTGGTAGCCGTTGCCGGTCGGATCGGCCCAGTTCTTGATGCCGGTTCGCGCGCCGTTCGAGGCATCGTTGACCTGGAAGTCAAGGCCGATCATCGACCCGACGGTGTCGGTGCCCAGAAGACTGATCGACGCCTCGACGATGTAGCCGTCGCTGGCGATCGAAGTGGCGCTGACGACTCGAGCCTTCTGCGCGCTTTCGTCACCGGTGCCGAACGACTGGACGTTGGTGTAGCTGATGCGTATCTGGGTGTCGTCGGCGCGGTACGAACCGTTCTTGGCATTGACGTTGTCAACGTAGATCTCGACCGAGTCCTGCTGCCACGGATCGGAAGCGGTGTTGTCGAGGGTCGGGTCGACCACGTGAGCCAGGACGTACAGGGTGTTGCCCCGCCAGAGGGTCTTGACCGCGGCGGTCGCGCCGCCCGTGCCGGAGACCTGCTTGTCGGTAGAGACGGTGTTCGCCAGCGACCAGACCGAATCGATCTGGCCGTCGACGGTTGGTGCGGTCGGGGTCGGAGCGATGTCGACGAACGAGAGCGGCTCGACGAGGGTCATTGTCCCGGTCGCGCCCGGATCGTTCCAGCCGGTGGTGGTTGTGCCGTCGGTCACGCTGACGTCCAGCGAGAGCTGGTCGCCGACCTTGGCGCCGCTGAGCGGCAGCGACACGACAGCCTGCCAACCCCCGGTCACTTCTTTGACGACGCCCGACACGCTGCCGGTTCCGTTGCGGTTGAACGTGTACGTCGTCCCACCGAGATTGAATGCGACCGCGTCCGTGGCGTCGACCGTAGTGTCGTTCACCGAGACGTATGCGGTCAGGTGATCGCTCTCCCAGCGCGTCTGGAATCCCACCTTTCCGTTGTCACCGAAGGTGAACAACGGCAGCTTCTGCCATTCGAGTGACGAGGTCGCGTTGCTGTCCAGCGCGACGCTGCCCTCGAAGACATTACCCGTGCGTATGCGCGGAGGGAGCTTGCCGTTGATCGCGCCGGTAAAGGCCGGCTTGGCCTGCAGGGCGTCGTTGAAGAGGAGCGGTGCGCCGCTGGAACTGCGCCAGCTCCGACCGTCGTAGAGACCCCAGACCGTTACCGAGAACAGGCTGGCGGCGTGCGCTCGGAAGATGTTGAACAGATCCCGGTAGAAATAGCCCTGGTCGATGAGCTTGGCGTTGTCAACCGGGGTTCCAGTTGGAACGTCCAGCTCGCTCACGTCCAGCTTGACCGGCAGATCCGACCAGGCGCTGAGGGCGTCGTCCACGGACTGCATCGGCGTGGCCAGGCTGAGATGGAACTGGTTGCCCACGATGTCGACCGGGATGCCGCGGCTCAGCAGGTTCGCGACCAGGTCGTGGAGGCGCTGGCGCTTGCCCGACTGCTCGGTGTTGTAGTCGTTGATCGCCAGCATGATGGGATGAGTAACACCGGGCGCCGCGTAGGTCTGGTTAAAGGCCTGGTTGGCGTACGTGAAGGCGTCGTCGATGTACTCGGGCCCGAGGACCTGGTACCAGGCGCTCTGGCGCAGGCCACCCGGATCGGTCGTGCCGTCGGACACGACCTCGTTGACGACGTCGAACCCGACGAGCGGGTCGGTGCTACTGCCGAACAGGCCATACATGCTGCTCAGCGTCTGGGCGATGTTGAAGATGTGGTCGTGCAGGCGGTTGCGCAGGATCGCCTTGTCGGCGTCGCTCGAAGTGAGCGGCGTGCCGTCGTCGTGCTGGAAGAACCAGTCGGGCGTCTGCTGGTGCCAGACGAGGGTGTGGCCCCAAACGCGGGTGCCGGTTGCCTGCGCAAAATCCATGAGCGTCTTGGCATCCGGGTTGATCCGGAAGTTCCTGCTGGCGTCGTACCAGCCCTCCGGCTTCATCGAGTTCTCGGGAGTGATCTGGCTGAACTGCTGGTTCACGAGCTGGGCATTGGCCCCGACGGTCTCCCGGTTGTCGATCGCGACGCCGACCGGGAAGGTGACCGTGCTCTTGAGCGGCGTCAGGTTGGGATCGATGACCGGGCCGGCCTGCGTCTTGATGACGATGTCGTCGACCAGGAAGGACGCCGCGGTGCCGTTCGGATAGGTCGTTTCGAAGTAGACGAGGGCCGTGTCCGCAGCTCCCATCGTGTAGTTGACATTGACCTGCGTCCACGCGTTGCCGGACACGCCGCTGATCTGCGCGACGGTGTCGTAGCTGTCGGTGCCGCTGACGGTGCGCCTCATGCTCAACCACATCGTGTCCGTGGGCGAGCCGGAGACGAACTTGACCCAGGCGGTGATGGTGTAGGTCGTGCCAGCATTCATCAAGCCGGTGACGTCATGGCCGATGCCGTCGCCCTGGCCGGTGCGGTTGGAGACCAGCGCGGCGTGGCTGGGGCTGTGGGACTCGGTGGTGGTCAGGTCGACCGTAGGCGTGCCCTGAGAATTGCGCGCCACCCAGCCGTCAAGCCCGTTCTCGAAGTCCGTGCTGATGATCGTGGACGCCGGTGGCGCCACCACCGGAGCGGTGATGAGAATGTCATCGATCAGGATCGTGTAGGCGCTGCTGTCGGCGGCGTTGGTGCTGCCGATGTAGATCTGGACGGTCGTCGGGT
>Ga0182010_10000036_pt1 | contig 69829 bp, 70 predicted proteins | sample 611E1MmetaG_FD_120488 | JGI IMG/M metagenome (GOLD analysis project Ga0182010, IMG submission 120488) | Permafrost microbial communities from Stordalen Mire, Sweden - 611E1M metaG | ecosystem: Environmental > Terrestrial > Soil > Wetlands > Permafrost | place: Sweden: Stordalen | collected... | reverse complement strand
GCACGAGCACGGTAGGGGCGACGCACGTCCGGCACGAGCACTGGGTGGCCCCGGCCGGCACGAGCACGGTAGGGGCGACGCACGTCCGGCACGAGCACTGGGTGGCCCCGGCCGGCACGAGCACGGTAGGGGCGACGCACGTCCGGCACGAGCACTGGGTCGCCCCGGCCGGCACGGCGCAACGGCCCCGTCCGGCACGAGCACTGGGTGGCCCCGGCCGGCGCGAGCACGGTAGGGGCGACGCGGGGCCGACGCGGGCCGCCGCTCCGCTAAACTTGGGGCTCGAGCGTATGCGGGCAAGGTAGCCCGTGGCGTACGCCCGAACCCTGGCCATGAGGTTGCACGTGTCGGCAGAAGAACGGATCCGCATCGATCGCTATGAGCCCACGGCCATCGAGCCGCGCTGGCAGCGGCGCTGGGCGGAGCTGCGCCTGGCCGACACGGATCTGGGCGACACCACCAGGCCCAAGTACTACCTCCTGACGATGTACGACTACCCGTCGGGCAACCTCCACATCGGGCACTGGTACGTCAAGACCCCAACGGACGCTCTGGGACGTTTCCATCGCATGCGCGGGGAAAACGTCTTCATGCCGATCGGCTTCGACGCGTTCGGGCTGCCGGCCGAAAATGCCGCGATCAAGAACAACGTCGACCCCCGCGAATGGACCCTCAAGAACATCGACAAGATGCGCGGGCAGCTCCGGTCGATGGGCGCCTTGTTCGACTGGAACGCCGAAGTCGTCACCTGCGAACCCGAGTACTACCGCTGGAACCAGTGGCTGTTCCTGAAGTTCCTGGAAGCGGGCCTGGCCTATCGCGCCAGCTCCCCCGTAGACTGGTGCCCCAACGACGGGACGCTGGCGCGCGAGCAGGTCGAGGGCACGGATCGCCACTGCTGGCGGTGCGGCGCCCGAGTCCAGAAGCGCCAGCTCGACCAGTGGTATCTACGCATCACCAAGTACGCCGACGAGCTGCTCGACTTTTCGGGCATCGAATGGCCGGAACCGATCCGGCTCATGCAGACGAACTGGATCGGCCGGTCCGAAGGCGCCGAAGTAGTTTTCACGACAGCGCGGGACGCACACCAGCCCGGCGGCGACGAGCTGCGCGTCTTCACGACCCGGCCCGACACGCTCTACGGCGCCACCTTCATGGTCATGTCGCCCGAACATGCGCTCGTCTCCAAGCTGACGCACCCGGAGCAAGCAGCCGAGGTCGCGGCCTACATCGAGGCGGCCGGCCGCGAAACCGAGATCGAGCGGATGTCGACCGACCGCGAGAAGACCGGCGTCTTCACCGGCTCGTACGCGGTCAACCCCGTCAATGACGAGCGCATACCGATCTGGATCGCCGACTACGTTCTGGCCGGCTACGGCACCGGCGCCATCATGGCCGTCCCCGCCCACGACGAGCGCGACTTCGCATTCGCCCGGAAGTTCGGCCTCCCGATCAGGCGCGTCATCGCCGGCCCGGAGGTCTCGTACAAGGACGTGGCCAAGCCGGTGGAGGCAGCCTACGTCTCGCACGACACCAAGGACCGGCTGGTGAATTCCGGGCCTCATTCGGGGCTGCCCGCACGCGAAGGCTTCACATCCATCGTGGCTATGCTGGAGAACCAGAGCCGCGGCAAGGCCGCGGTCAACTACCGGCTGCGCGACTGGCTGATCAGCCGTCAGCGCTACTGGGGCACGCCGATCCCGATGGTCTATTGCGACACCGACGGCATCGTCCCGGTCCCGCTCGACCAGCTGCCCGTGCGCCTGCCCGACACGGTCGACTACGGCGGCAGCGGCAACAGCCCGCTCAAGTCGGACGCGGCCTTCATGAACACCACCTGCCCAAAGTGCGGCGGGCCGGCGCAGCGCGAGACCGACACGCTGGACACCTTCATCGATTCGAGCTGGTACTGGTTCCGCTACCTCTCGCCCGCCAACGTGGACGCCCCAGTGGACCGCCGGATCGAGGCCCGCTGGTGCCCGGTCGACCAGTACACCGGCGGCTCCGAACACGCCGTGATGCACCTGCTCTACGCCCGCTTCTTCACCAAGGCGATGGCGGACCTGGGCCTGGTCCACGAACGCGAGCCGTTCAAGCGGCTCTTCAACCAGGGCCAGATCCTGGGCGCCGACGGCGAGCGGATGAGCAAGTCGCGCGGCAACGTCGAGGATCCCGACAAGCTGGTCTCGCAATACGGCGCGGACACGGTCCGGCTCTTCCTCATGTTCATGGGGCCGTGGGATCAGGGCGGACCGTGGAGCCCCACCGGTATCGGTGGGATCAGCCGGTTCCTCCACCGCGTCTGGACGGCGGCGCTCGATCCGCACGGCGGCGAAGCGGGCGATCCGGAGTCGGGCGTCCTGCCGGCAGGCCAGGACAGCGCGACAGCGGAGAAGGCCCTGCGCGCGGCCGCCCATCGAACGCTGCGCGTGGTCACCGACGAGTACGCGGAGCTGCGCTTCAACACGATGGTCGCGCACCTGATGGAGCTGTCCAACCTGCTGATGCGGTACCGCGGCACCGAAGCGGCCGGCAGCGCGGCGTGGAACGAGGCCGTGTTGTTGCTGCTGCTGATGCTGGCGCCGGCGGCGCCGCACATCACCGAGGAGCTATGGGCCAGACTGGCCGCGGCGCGCGGAGAGGAGTCCGGCGACGGGGCCGCGTCATCCATCCACCTCCAGCCCTGGCCGGCTGTGGACGAGGCCGCTGCCGCCGAGAGCGAGCGCGAGGTCCCGATCCAGGTCAACGGCAAGCTCCGCGACAAGGTCATGGTTCCGGTCGGGATCGCCGAGGCGGAGCTGGAGGCGATCGTCCTGGCCCGGCCCAAGATCGTGGCCGCCCTGGAGGGCCGCAAACCGCTCAAGGTGATCCACGCCGGCGGCAGGCTGGTCAACGTGGTCGTTCGGTAGCACCAACCCAGGCGGCCGGCAGGGACGGACGCAGGTACCCGTGGGCGCGGCGCGCACGACCGCGGCGCTACGCCTCGAAGAGCCCCGATTCTCCCGCGGGTTGAAGACCCAGGAGCTGTGGGGCTGGCGGGCGCGCCGGGTCTTCCTCCACGCGACGATACGGACAAGCGAAGCGATGCCGGCCCGGCCCCACCTCGGCCTCCGTCCAGGCCGGATCGGGCAGGCGCACGATTGCCCCAGCTCCGACCGGAACGACCACCTCCACCTCCAGCCGGCCGTCTATCCGAACCCACGACACTTCGGCCCTACCGTACGGGGTTTCGTGCGCGGCGGAGGCGTGGGTCAACCCGCCGCCGGGCCGTGGCACGACCAGGATACGGCGGTACCCGGGCTCGGCCGGAGCCAGGCCGGCGACGGTTCGGTGCAGCCAGTCCGCGACCGCTCCCAGGTCGCCGTGGTTGAAGGAGAGCATGTCGCCCGGGTTCAGCCGGCCGTCGGGCAGCATGCTGTCCCAGCGTTCCCATACGGTGGTCGCTCCCATCGTGACCGGGTAGAGCCACGATGGGCATTCGCGTTGGAGCAGCAGGTGGTAGGCGGTGTCGATGGCCCCCGCGTTTGTGAGCGCGTCGCAGATCAGCCGGGCGCCCACGAATCCGGTCCCGATCCGGTGGCCGTTCGCCCGTACCAGATCCACGAGCCTGCGGCCGGCGCGCCCGCGTTGCGCCTCCCCGGACAGGAGGTCGAATTCCAGGGCCATTGAATAGGCCGTCTGCGCGTCGGAGACGACGAGCCCGTTCGGCGACACATATTCGCCTTCGAACGCCTCGCGAATCGCCGAAGCCAGCCGGCCGTACCGGCTTGCGTCCGCGGTCTCCCCGAGCACCGCCGCTGCTTGCGCCAGGACGCGGGCCGTCAGCGCATGGTAGGCCGTGGCTACGAAGAAGCGGTCCGTTCGGGCCGCCTCCGGGGCGTCCGCGGGAGCGGACGGGTCCAGCCAGTCGCCCAGGTGCAGCCCGCTCTGCCAGAGATGGCTCGGCCGGGCGATCTCCGCCACCTGATCAACCCAGGCCTTCATGCTGGCGTACTGGCGGCGCAGCAAGCCCACGTCCCCGAACCGCTGGTATATGAGCCACGGCACCAGTACGGCCGCGTCACCCCAGACCGACGAGGGCGCGAGCGGGAAGGTCAGCTGGAACCACGGGACATAGAAGGGAACGGTGCCGTACGCCTGCTGCTCGATGGCGACGTCGGCCAGCCAGCTCGCCAGCATGCCCGAGCAGTCGTACAGGAACGTGGCGCTCGGCGCGAAGACCCCGGCGTCGCCGGTCCAGCCGAGCCGCTCGTCGCGCTGCGGGCAATCGGTGGGAACGTCCATGTAATTGCCGCGCATCGTCCAGACGATGTTCTCGTGCAGCCTGTTGAGCAGCGGCTCCGAGCAGTCGAACCAGCCGGTACGGGCCATGTCGGTATGGATCACCACGGCCCGGATCTCGGCGGCCGACAACTCCGACGGCGACCCGGGCCAGCCGTCCACCTCGACGTAGCGGAAACCGTGGTATGTGAAGCTCGGCTCCCACTCCTCGGTACCGCCGCCACGTAAGGTGTAGCGGTCCACGGCCGCGGCGCCCCGAAGCGGCCGCGTGGCCAGCTCCCCGTCTTCGAGCACCTCGGCGTGGCGCAGCGTGATGGTCGTGCCCGCTTCACCACTCACTCTGAGCCGGACGCGGCCGACGAGGTTCTGGCCGAAATCGACGATCGTCCGGCCCGCAGGAGACCTGGAGATCGCCACGGGGGCCAGCTCCTCCGTGCGGCGGATCGGCGGGCCTGCGGGCGCGAGCAGATCCGCCCGCTCCCGGCCGAGCGTTCGAACGGGCGCCCAGTCGCTGCCGTCGCCCGCCTGCTCGAACCCGGACGCGGACCAGCCGGGCCGCTCCAGCCTGGCGTCATACGTTTCGCCGGCATAGATGCCTGCCGAGGTCGTCGGCCCATTCGCCCAGCGCCATTCGCCATTCGTGACGATCGTCTTCACGTGCCCGTCAGCGTACCGGACCTCGAGCTGGGCGAGCAGCGCAACGTCGTCGCCCCAGATTCGCCGCCGCCCGCCGTGGAACCCCAGATGGCCGGCGTACCAGCCTTCGGCAACGGTCGCGCCCAGGACGTTGGTGCCCGCCAGCAACAGCGAGGTGACGTCGAAGGTCTGATACCGCAGGCGGTGCCGGTAGCTCGTCCAGCCGGGCGCCAGAACGTGGTCGCCGATCCGCCGGCCGTTGATCTCGGCCGTGTAGACGCCATGAGCCGTGACGTACAGGCGCGCCCGATCGATCTCTCCACGAACCTCGAACGCCCCTCGGAAGAGGACCGGCGGGCGATCCGGCCGGTCGCCCAGGTCACGGTCCGGCCCGATCAACTCGGCCGACCAGTCGGACCGCGACAGCAGGCCTGCCTCGACGGCGGTTCGGTCGCTCCACGGCAAAGGCGTCTCGTCGCCGGCGCCCCAGACACGAACGCGCACGTTTCGGCGATCTCGGGAGAGCATAGCCGGCGCTTCCCATGGCACCAGGACGGATTCGGCCGACCCGACCCGCCCGCTCGACCAGGGCCGGTCGCCGTCCCCTGCCGAGACTTCGATCTCGTAGGCCGCTTGCTGCCATCCGGCCGCGTCGGCGGCCCCACCGCCCCCGGCGGCGCCATTCGCCGCGAGACGCCAGGAGATCCGCGGACTGGCCTCGCCGATCCCGAACGGCTCGCGGTGATGCTCGAAAGTGACGCCAACGACGCTGACGGCCATGGGTCCACATGCTATCCGGCCTCCTCCCCGGCCGTACAATCTCGACACTCCGGGGACCCGTCACGCCGCAGGAGGAGTCGTCATGGAACCAGGCAAGCCGAAGGCGGCCGATCCGGACGCCATCGCCAAGGTGATCGAGTCGGCCCAGCGACTCGGTGTCGAGATCGACGAGCGCGAGGCGAAGGAGTGGGTTGCCGCCATGGAGGCCGAGGCCAGCGGCGGCGATCTCGTGGTCGACGTCAACACCGGCGTGTACGGCAGCCGCGTTTCGATGCTGGACTTCGCGCCCGCGGACCTCGCCCGCTTCCGTGAGATGGGCAAGATCGTCGGTTTCGATGACCGCCCGCCCAACGTCCTGACCGCGCTCTCGATCTCCGGTTCGGCCGCGCAAAGCAAGATCAACACCTTCCCGGCCGACTGCGACTTCTTCGAGCGCATCAACATCAAGGCCGAGTCGCGAGAGGAAGCCTGCTCGATCCTGGCCGACATGATCCGCGAGAAGGCCCTGGCGACCGCCAGCGGGCCCGGACATCGGCTGTGGGAGGTGAAGTTCGGCCAGCATCCGGTGGAGGCGAAGAAGGGTGGCAAGCCGGTCGGCGTGAAGTCGCCGATGTCGTGGACCCCCGACGAGGTCCGCGCCGGCCAGATGGAGGTCGAGTTGATGGACGGCTCCAGGGCCACATACACCTGGGCCGACGCCACCCGCGACCCCGGCTGGTGCAAGCTCGACTGGGTCATCGCCGACAGCTCGCGCGGCAAGCTGGCCAACGCGAGCAACGTCCTGGACACCACCTGGGAAGCGCCGGACGGGTCGATCGTTCCGCTCGACGGCTTCCTGGACCCGGCCTTCCAGGAGGTTTACCTCGACACCGACTCCGCCCCGCTCTTCAAGAAGCTGGTGAAGGAACTCTCGGCCGACACGGTCGATGACTACGTCGAGGCGCTCGAACACGAGATCTGGAAGTACACCGTTGAGCATCCGAGCTACGGCAAGGTTGCGCGGCGCCTCTACAACGTCTTCCGGATGAATGGCCACTACGCCGAAGCGGCGTTCATCCGCGAGCTCTTCGACGAGCCCATCACGGCGCTGTACCAGGTCGCGGCGCTGATCCAAACGCTCGACGACGCAGCCAACTCGGGCGAGGACTTCGACTCCGAGACGATGACCGAACAGGTCGACAAGCTGATCATGTCGGCCATCCAGGCACTCGACGGACCGGCGGAGGCCGAAATGGTCGGTCACCTGCTGCGCCTGCGCGACTCGATCGCCAGGCGGGGCGACGCGGCCGCTCGAGCGGGCGACATGAGCGGGATCTCCGATGTGGCGATGAAGGCGGTAAACGATTACTTCGAGCGGATGCTTCGCTCGGTCCCCGAGATCGACGCTTATCTGCAGGAGATCGCCAGGCGGGCGCCGTAGAAGGGACGAGCGACCGGCGCCACACAAGGACCGAGGGCCCGTCGGCCCAGATCCCCGGCAGATAAGCGCGCCGTAAGCGGCAGATAAGCGCGCCGTAAGCGGCAGATAAGCGCGCCGTAAGCGGCAGATAAGCGCGCCGTAAGCGGCAGATAAGCGCGCCGTAAGCGGCAGATAAGCGGCCTCCGATAGGGTGCGCGGCACACCGCCGTGGTCGCTCGATCGGAGATGAGGATGGATACCAGCGCGCCCTGGCGGGCGTTGGAGGTGCCGGAAGCCGGTACCAGCGAGGCTCCCACCGGGCGGTCGGGATCGACCGTCTTCGTGGCGACCATCGCGATCGCGGCCATTCTCGCCATCGTGTCGCTCGCGGTCGTCGCGTTTGTCGAGATGGGCCCGAGCGGACGGGTCGAGGTGATCTCCGGTCCGGCGGCGTCGGGGTCGCCGGTGCCATCCGCGCCGATGCTGGTCGTTCAGGTCGCGGGAGCGGTGTTGCGCCCCGGCGTCTTCTCGCTGCCGCAGGGCTCGAGAGTTGCGGACGCCATCCGGGCGGCCGGCGGTTACTCGCCGGACGTGGACCCGCGGCAAGCCGAGACGAAGCTCAATCTGGCGGCGAAGCTGCAGGACGCCGAGCTGGTCTCGGTCCCCAGGCTGGGCGACGGATCGGGCACCGCGCCGCCGGCGGGCGCCACGAGCGGTCTCCTCGACCTGAACACGGCCACGGCGGAGCAACTGGACACGTTGCCGGGGATTGGCCCGGCAACCGCCACGAAGATCATCGCGTCGCGAAGCGAGCGGCCGTTCGCCTCGGTCGACGACCTGGTCACTCGCAAGCTCGTCACCGCGGCGACGCTGGCCAAGTTCCGGGGCCAGGTCACGGTCGGATAGCCGGATGCGCGCCAGGCCTGCGTGGCTGGCTCTCGGCCTGATCGTCGCCGCGGGAACCGCGTCGTACGAACCGTTGAGCGGAGACTCGGTCGTGGCCGTCATCGCGGCCGCGGCCGTCTCGGCGGTATTGGCGCTGGCCGCGTGCCTGTACCGGGCTCGCGGCCGGCGCACTCTCGGAGAAGCGCTCGTGGTCGCCTCGCTGGGGGCCTCGCTGGTTGCCGCCCGGGTCTCGATCGGCCTCGTCGTCGGGAGCGGCGCCGGCCCTGTCGAGACAACGGCTCTGCCAGAGGGCTCCGGGCCGTGGAACGCTACCGTGGAGAGCGCCCACACGACCAACGGCCTCCAGATCGCGACTATCGACCTGGCCGACCGTTCTCTGCGCTGCTCGGCTCAATTCCCCGCCTACCCGCGATTGATCGCCGGCGACTTCGTCACGTGGTCCGGCCGGGTGCGGTCTCTCGCGGACGGCGACTACGACCGCTATCTCGCCGCCCAGGGAATCTCCGCCACTTGCGAGGCCACCGACCTGGCTCTGATGAGCCATGACAACTCGGCCGTAGGTCGTCTCGAGGCGGTCCGCCAGGCTTCCGGCGACGCACTCCAGAAGGTCATGCCGGAGCCTGAGGGAGGCCTGGCCACGGCGATCCTCATCGGGCTGCGGGACCGCGTCGACCGCAACCTGGCGGCCGCGTTCACGACCGCGGGGGTCAGCCACATAGTCGCCATCTCGGGCTGGAACATCGCCATCGTGGCGGCGACGGTGGCAGCCCTCCTGCGAAGCTTCGTCGGCCGGCGGCGAAGGGCAGCCGTGACGATCGGCGCGATCGTGGCCTACACGCTCTTCGCCGGAGCCTCACCTTCGGTTGTCCGAGCCGCGTTCATGTCGGGAGTGGCCCTGATGGCGGTCGAGAGCGGCCGCGGCTCAAGGGTGATGCTCAGCCTCGCCTGGGCGATCGCCATCATGTTGCTGCTGGACCCGGGGACTATCGACGACGTCGGGTTCCAGCTCTCCGCCGCGGCCACTGCCGGGCTGGTCGCCTGGGCTACGCCGCTCACCCGGCGGATCGGGGAGCACTTCCCGCGACTGCCCGGCACTCTTCGCGACACCCTGGGCGTGTCTCTCGCCGCCCAGGCCGCCACGCTCCCGATCGCGCTGCTCACCTTCGGCCGGCTCTCTCTCATCGCGCCCGCGGCGAACCTCGTTGCGGTCCCGCTCGTTCCTCCGGCGATGGCGGCGGGGGCCGTCGCGTTCGTGGCCGGCTGGTTGGCGGTTGCCGGTGCGCCAGTCTGGCTGACCGGGCTGCTGGCGCTACCGGCCCAGCTTCTGCTCGACGCGCTCGTGGCGGTCGTCCAGCTGGCCGCTGCCGTCCCGGGCGCCAACGAGACCCTCCCGTTCCCCGCGAACGTGGTCGCGGCGGCCGTGGCCGGCCTGCTCCTGGTGCGAATGCATCGAGCGCTCTCCCGGCCGGATGCGCGCGAGGTCCGGCAGCGGAAGCGTCCCATCGGAACCGAGAAGCCCACGGGCGGTGCCCGCGGATCACCGCTCCGGACCAGACGGCGATGGGCGCTGGTGGGGGCGGTCTTCGTCATCGCGGCAGCCGGATCGGTAGTGGCGGCCCGGCCGGACGGGAGCGTCCACGTGATCGTTCTGGACGTCGGCCAGGGCGACTCGATACTCCTCGAGGGCGACCGCGGCAGCCGGGTCCTGGTGGACGGGGGCCCGGACGCGAACCTCCTCATGACCGCCCTGGATCGATACGTTCCGTCGTGGGACAGGCGCCTGGACGCGATCGTCCTGACGCACCCTCATGACGACCACGTGGCCGGCCTCGTCGCGGTCGTGGAGCGGTATCGAGTCGGCCGCGCGTTCGAGTCGGGCTGGCCGGCAACAACCCCAACCTATCAAGCCTGGAAGGCCGCCCTGGCGTCGAACGGACTGCGGGCGGAGCGGCTCTCCGCCGGCCAGACGCTGCGCCTGGACGACGCCACGCTCGAGGTCCTCTGGCCCGATGACGGAACCACACGACCGAGCGGCCTGGACCCAGACGCCACAGACAATCGCAAGGCCAACGATGCCTCGATCGTCCTGCTCGGCGACTACGAAGGGCGCCGCTTCCTTCTGACCGGCGACGTCGAGGATGACGTGGACCCGATCCTGCTGGCCCGGGGCCTCCCGGCGGTCGACATGCTCAAGGTTGCTCACCACGGCAGCGCGACGGCCTCGTCGGACGATCTGCTGGCCGCGACTCGTCCATTCGTGGCCGTCGTCTCGGTCGGGGCGAACAACAGGTATGGCCACCCGAACGCGGGCACGATGGCTCGGATCCGCGCCCACAGCCGGACCGCCCTGAGGACGGACCAGGCTGGTACGGTCGAGACGACGCTGGATCGAACGGCCGTGACCGTCACCGCCGGCAACGGTGCCGCCGGCAACGGCACCTCGTCGCCGGGAGCCGGCAACGGTGCTTCCTCGCGCAGAACCGGCAACGGCGCCTCTCAACTCGCTGCGGTCAGGTCATCCGGGCTCCTGTACGATTCGTCCGATGTCCATTCCCGACCGTCGCGAGAGCGCGGCCCTTCTCCTCTCATTGGAGCCTCCTGCCTGGCACCTTCACCACGCGCGGGCAGTTGCCGAGACGGCGGCCTGGCTGGCATGGCAGGCGGTCTCGGCTGGACGGTCGCTCGATCGCCGCCTGGTGGAGTCGGCCGCACTCCTGCATGACGTGGACAAGCTCGCCTCGGTGAAGCGGGAGGTCGACGGGCTACCACATGGCGAAGGGTCGGCCGCCTGGCTGACCCGGCGGGGATGCGCGGAGCTGGCGCCGGTAGTCGCAGGACACCCGGTGTCCAGGCTTGCGGACGCGGCCTGGTTCGAGCGGTGGCTGGACACGGCATCGTCGGAGGCACTCGTCCTCGCCTACGCGGACAAGCGCGCCGGCCAGCGCCTCGAGTCGATGGCGGCGCGTTTTGGCTCATGGGAGCGCCGATACCCGCCGGAGGCCCGGGCCGAGCGGGCGCGTGGCGGCTGGAGCTCCCACACGCTCGAGGCCGTGTGGCGCCGGGCCGAGACCCTCGAGCTACTGGTCTGCGAGCTGGCCGGCGTCACTCCCGACGAGGTTCGCCGCCTGGCCTGGACCGGACGCGCCCTGCGATCCGCCAGGGCCGGCTGACGTGGCCACGGGACCTTCCGCCCCGCTGGGCTACTACTGGGGCGACGACTCCTACAGCGTGGGACACGGCCCGGACGCTCTGGCCACTCGGCTGGCGGGCGACGGCCCCCCGCTGGAACGAATGCGCCTGACCGGCGCCACCACCTCGGCCGACGAGATCGCCGAGAGAGTGGCCACGGCCACGCTCTTCGGCGGCGGGACTCTCGTGGTCGTGGCCGAGCCGGCTCCGCTGATAGCCACCAAAGTTCTGGCGGCACGTCTGGTCGAGGCGCTCGGTACCGTGGCCACCGGCAACGGCCTGGCATTCCTTGACACGGTGGACGGCACCGCTCGCCGACCGGCTTCCCTCGAGACGCTGCGCAACGCGGTGGCGGCGGCCGGCGGTGAGGTCCGCGAGTTCAAGGCGCCGACCCGGGATCAAATGGCGCGCTGGATCGCGGACCGCGCCAGGGAGCGCGGCATCAACATCTCTTCTCCTGCCGCGGCCCTGCTCGCGGAGCGAGTGGGTGCCAACGTTCGTGAGCGCGACATCGACCGGCGGCGCCAGGGCGAGCTGGCCGTGGCCGAGCTGGAGAAGCTGGCCGTCTACCGTCTGGACGACCAGATCCGCCCCGAGGACGTGAAGGCCCTGGTGGCCGACGCCGTCCCCGGATCCACGTGGGCCTTCCTGGACGCGGTCGGCATGCGCCGCGCCGGCGAGGCCGCAGAGCTGGCAGAACGCCTGGCCGACGTCCCCGGTCCCGTCTTGGTCGTTCATCTCCATCGCCGCATCAGGGAGTTGATCGAGATCGCCGACCTCCTGGCGGCTGGGACTCCTGCCGCGACACTGGTGCGGACCCTCAAGCTGAACCCGTACCGCGCAGAACGCCTGGCAGAACAAGCCCGAACCTGGGCGCTCCCGGAGCTGGACGCTGCTCTTGTGGGGCTCCTCGAGCTGGATGCCGCGCTCAAGAGCCGCGAGGGTGGCAGCGAGCTTCGGCGTCGGGCGGCGATCAGCCTCTGGATAGCCGAGAAAGTGCGCCGGCCGGGTTCACGCTGATTCGGGCGCCCCGGGGCCGAGCGCCGGTAAGCGCCGGCCGGGTTCGCGCTGAGTCTGCCTACTCTTCGCCGGACCGGGTAGCCAAGACGGGCAGATCGGAGCGCGACCGCAAATGGAACGCCACCCCGTAGACCTCATGCGTGCCCGGATCTATCCGCGGTACCGCGGTCATCCGCCATTCGACGTCGCCCAGGCGCAACCAGCGCGAGAACGGGCGGCCTTGAGCCAGCACCACGTCCAACAGGGCGAAGGCGTCGGCAGGTAGGTCGAGCAAACCCTCGCGAGCCGGAAGGCCCACACACTGCGCCCCGAAGATGGTCACGAAGGCCGGATTGCCGTACTTCACTACGTGGCCCGCACCGTGGCATACCGCGGCCGGGCGTCGCGCCGGCCCCCCGCCGTCGGACGCGGACCGCTCACGATCCGATTCAGTCACGCGGTCGATTGTGCGCCTGCCGCGCAAGCCGCCCGGTGGTCAGGGCCGGGCCGGGCTCATGGCCTCCAGGAAATCGCCCGTGCGGTAGTCGAGGACGAACATCTCGGTCGTGGGCCCCGAGCACGAAACCGGCAGACGCCATGTCGGCGGGCTCGCGGATGCCGAAGCCATGTCGTCGGTGCACCAGAAAGGCGAGGCGCTGCGCATCGTAATCGCCCGGACCCACACGTCCTTCGGGGCAGCCGGCGACGGCCATATCTCCGACCAGCGGGCAACCCGGGCCGAAACGGCTTCGGACGCGGACGGAGCTATGCTCACGGAGCTCAGAGTTTCCAGCGCTTTGGCCAGCGACAGGCCGTCGGCGGGCGGCAGCTCGAATGTGGCATCGGCGACAGGATTCACATCGTCCGGAACGACCGAAGGCGCGGCCGAGAACGTGGGAGAGGCAACCGCAATCTCTGTCGGGCCGGCGGTGGGGACCGGGACAGCGTTCTGTGCCAGGCCGAGGCCGGCCACGAGACCGAGCAGGAGTCCGAGCGCGCCGACGATCGGCGCGATGGGCGGAAGTGCGATCGACCTCCCGTTCATCACGGGCTTGACCCGCCCGACCCGGGTGTCATAGGCATCTGAATACGCGTCCGGACGCTCGTCCATCTTGGGTCCTTCCGCTGGAGCCCAGCCGTCAGAGAGAGGAGATCGCTGTCTCGTCTTCCGGTCGCCGATTCCGCCCCTGCAATTGACGCCCGGCTGCGCCATCTTCCTGCGCAAACACAATTCTGGCAATCCGTAGAGGAACAGCCGATACGCAACTCGGGGGCCCTCTGTCACCGGCGCATCGATCGCCGCAAGCAGGAGCCGGATCGGGCCGACGCCGGACGCTGGTCAGGGGCGGGTCGGGCACCGGAACGGGGCGTCGGAGCGGGGCGCCGGAACGGGGCGCCGGACGTTGGTCAGGGGCGGGTCAGGGCGCCGGGTCGAAGGCCACCAGATGGGCCCCCGTGTAGTAATCCAGGATGATCAGCCTGGTCGTATCCCCCGCGCACACTCCCCCGGCGTCGTTCTGCGTCGGCGCCGCCGGAACCGAAGCGGTTGGGGTCTTGCCTCCGCTCTGTCCTGCGAAGCACTCGGGTCGTCGAACGCTCACGGCCCAGACCCACTGCGAGCCCGCCGGAGCGGACCAGGATGACGACGACACGTCCGCGAGCCGGACCACCCTGGCGGACAGGACGTCGTACGGCGGGATGCCGGTTCCGGCCGCCACGAAGGCACCCAGCGCCTGCACCAGAGAGAGCCCGTCGGTCGGCACGGGGAGCGGGAGCTCGTCGTACGGCGGCCCAACGATCGCCAACGCCGTGGCGTCGGGCATGGCCGACTGCAAGATTGCCGCCGTCACGAGGGGAGCGGGAGTCGGGGCTGGCGTCGGATGCGGAGCGAATCCCAGGCCAAGAACGAGTCCCAGGATGATACCCAGCGCGCCCACCAGCGGCACCAGCGGCGGAGCGGGCAGCCCGCGGCCCTTCATGGCGAGCTTGACCGGTCGAACCAGCGGCTCGTCCACGTCATCGGAGTATTCGCTGGGACGCTGGTACACGTGAGATCCGTTCCGTGGCGGTCCCGCGCCAGATTCGTCGTGATGCGGGGCGCCACACTACCCCGCCGAGCACCCGGCTACAACGCGTGGACCACTTGGCGAGCCCTGAACTCAGGCCCTGCGCTCCTGCGGAACCCAGCGTGCCGAGGCGCACGCACACATCGGGTTCAGGGGAGCGCGAGGAGACAACCGGGCGAACCTACTCGGCGCTGGACCAGGCCTGCTCCTGGACGACGACGTCGCTTTCGATGGCGAAGACGCAGCGGCCTTGACCCAGGTCGAGCAGCTCTATCAGCTCCGGGTCGATGTACAGCTGATGACAGTCTTCGCACAGGCCGCCGGGAATGCCGAAACAGAGACGCTCGCTCCGATCCGGCAGTCTGAAAGTCGTATCGAAGCGCGTGCTTACCAGGCGCCTGCCGCAGCGTGGGCAGCGTTCGCGAGCCCGAGAAGTCATCGCATACGACCTCAGGAATGCGGCCATTCGACCGCTCTGATGATGCGATCCTACGAGGAGGCGCCGACCCGGCATATGACTCACTCGTACCGTTGCATCGGTACTCGGGCCGTAGTCCGGATGGCGTCCAGGGTTGAACCGGGACCGGTCCGCACAGCGCCGGGGCCGTCAAGGGGCGACTAACACCGTGAACTCGGGCGCCCGGCACTTTGCACGTTAGACCGCGCGTCCGGCGGCTTTGAAGCGGCTCCTGCTAGCCTTCGCAAATGGATCGCCGCCGCATCGTCGGGATCGCGCTGGGCGCCCTCGCGGGCGCTGCTTACGGCACGGGCCCGCTCTTCTTCAAGGGCTACGTCCACCCTGCCGGCGTGGACTGGATCGCGATGCTGGTATGGCGATTTCTCTTTGCCACACTGGTCAGCTGGGTCTGGCTCCTGTCCCAGCCACGCGCCCGGGCCGAGCTAAGGGAACTGGATCGAAGAACCCTGGTCCGGCTGCTGTTCACGGGAGCCTTCTTCATCGTCAACGCCAGCGTCTACTACGCCTCCATCGAGCGCATAGACATCTCGCTCGTCGCTCTTCTGATGAGCGCCTACCCGGCGCTGGTCGCCGTCCTATGCCTGCGCCTCGGTTACAAGTTCCAGAGCCGGCTCGCATGGGGGTCGCTCGGGATCGTGATCCTCGGGACCGTCCTGACCATCGGAGGCGTGAAGCCGGATACGGACCGGGAGGGAATCCTGCTTGCCCTGCTGTCGCCGGTCGCCTACGCCGTCTACATCGTCCTGACCGCGTGGATGGCCGGCGAACGACCCGGCCAGACAGCCGACATGCGCTCGCGGGGCCGAGGTGCGGAGGTCTCCCCGCCGGTTGCCGGCGCGGTCATGATGACCGGCACCTTCGTCGCCACGATGGTGGTCGGGATCGTGGCCCGCGAGCCTCTACTACCCACGCAGATACCGGCGGCCGCCTGGCCGGGCCTGCTGGGGATTGGGATAGTCGCCGCGGCGATCGCGATTCAGGCTTTCTACGCCTCGGCCGCCCGGATCGGCGCCGCGCAGGCTTCGCTGATGGCGACTGTCGAGCCCGTCGTGGTGATCATCCTGGGGATCACGTTCCTGAACGAAACCTTCTCTCCCATTCGGGTCCTGGGAGCGGCCATCGTCCTGGCCGGCGTACTCCTGGCCCAGGTTGCCACGCCCTCCGAAGCGCGAACGATCGTGCTGGAGGAGCCCTAGCCGCGTCTTGCCCCGGCGTCGCAAGCGCCCGCTCCACGCGACCGGGTGACCACAGCCGCCGCGGACTTCGCTACATTCTTCGTTGACACTGCCGGCCCGTCGTCCGGTCCCGTTCAGGAGCGAGTCCCGACTCATGGCAACCCTCTACGCGCAGGTCGAACGACTGCGCGTCGCTCGCGACAATCTGGTACGAGTCCGCAGTCGCATCGAGCTGAGCCCCCTTCCGCCGGATGACCTGCCGCGCCGTCGCGAGTGGGTCGGACGCGAGGTGCTCGCTCACATCGACGAGATGCTGCCCTACTGGCTCGGGGAGATCGAGCGCGTCCTGGCCGGCGGAGTCGAGCCCGTCCCATTCGGACGCGCCCCAAGCGACCTGATTCGCCTCCTGACCGTCGACCGCGACCGAACCCTGCCCGTCCCCGAGCTGTACACGCGCCTCGACAACTCCCTCGAGCGAGTCGTGCGCCGGCTGCTCGAGCTCGACGAGCGGCAGGTGGCCCGGCGAGGGCTGAACAAGCAGCGAGGCGAGATGACCGTAGGCCAGATCGTGGACGTCATGCTCGCCGCGCACATCGAGGAACACTGCCGACAGATGACGGCCGCGCTGGACCGCAAGCAGACAACTCGAGGCGACAGAGGCTGACGGCCGCGCTGGTTGCGGTGCCGGAGCCGCGACGAGCCGCGGGGGGCGCTATGGGCCGGCGCCGGGCGCTGCCGACCGCCCTGAGTCGCGCCAAGCCGCTATCGGCCGCGCAGCCGCCGAGCCTCCTCGTGGAGGACGGCCCGGAGCATGAAGCCGACATTTGCGGGTCGCTCGGCCAGGCGGCGCATGAAGTACGGGTACCACTCCATGCCGTACGGGACGTAGATCCGGACCCTGTAGCCGCGATCGATCAGCATCCGCTGGAGGTCCCGCCGGACGCCGTAGAGCATCTGGAACTCGAACCGGTCGCGCGCGATCCCCTCCCTCTCGACGATCTGGATGGCGCGGGCGATGAGCCTGGGGTCGTGCGTGGCCAGGGCCGGATGCGCGTCCGCCAGCAGAAGCCGCTCCATCAAGCGTGCGTAGTTGGCATCGACGGCCTGCTTGGTCCGGTAGGCGACTCCGCTCGGCTCGTCGTAGGCGCCCTTGCAGAGCCGGACGCGCCCTCCAGCGGCCGTGATGGCATCGACGTCCGCCGAGCTGCGCCGCAGCGCCGATTGGATCACCACGCCCACCTGCGCATAGCGGTCGTGGGCCGCCCGCCAGATATCGAGAGTGGCGTCGGTCTTGGTGTGATCCTCCATGTCGAATCGGACGAAGCCGTTGACGGTCTCGACAGCCTCGACGACGCGCATCACGTTGTTCCGGCACAGGTCGCGATCGATCTCGAGGCCCATCTGCGTCAGCTTGAGGCTGACGTTGGCGTCCAGGCCGCGGGCCGAGAGTGCGGCGACGGTCGCGAGGTAGCGCTCGACGGCGGCCGCGGCCAGCTCGGGCGAAGTCACCGACTCGCCCAGAACATCGACGGTGGTCCGCAGGCCGGCATTCTGGAGGGCGACGATGGCCGGCAGCGCCGCGTCCAGCGTCTCCCCGGCGACGAAGCGCGCGACCACGGGCCGCGTCAGCGGGCTGCGAACGGCCAACCGCGCCAGGGACCGGCGATGCGACAGCGAGATAAAGAGCGACCGCATCGTTCGATGCGGCAGGACTCGAACGGTTTCGCGGAAGCTCATCGGTCAGCCTTCGCCGCTCGTGTCGTCCGATTCGGTCAAGCCTTCGGCCTCCGCAGCCTCTCGGGCGAATCTTGCTACCAGGCCGGCCTCCTGGCGCTGGAAGGCTTCCAGGCGGCTTCGGCGGTGGAGATCGACGGCGGCGAGTATCGACTCGATCGGTGGGGAGCCCACCCTTCGACCTTGCCCGTCGCGATAGGTTCGGCAGCCGAGCGCGACCGGCAGGTCGGGCTGGGGGACAACGTCCTCGCCGTTGATCCTTATCGTGGGCGATCCCGGGAAAGCGAGGAACTCGGCGTCTTCGAGGCTGCCGACGAAGATCAGCTGGACCGGAGTCTCGATGATCCCCTTGCGCAGGACGCTCTCCAGGTCGTGTTGCGCCTGCCCCAGGTGAGGGCAGTCCTCGATCGCCAGTAGTTCGACTCTGAGATCCGCCACGCGGCCAGCCTACATCCGCAGCTCCAAACAGGCCGGGTGCCACGAAGCTGATGTCATGCTCCGGGGCAGCCGGGCGGCGGGACGGGCTAGGCGGCGGGGCAGCCGGGCCAACGCGCCGGCGGGAGGCTACGTGGCGCGGTCCCACGTGGCGAGCAAGGTCGCGCGAGCCTGCTCGTCGAGCCGGTCGCCGAGCGCCACGGCCAGGGCCGCGTCGACGATCGCCTCCTCGGCCTGAAGCTTGACCGTGGCCCAAGTCTCGGTGTCGTTGATCGTGTAAGGGATCGAGTTGTTGCCGCGCGACGCCCAGGCCATGGCTCGCTTGCGAACCCAGTCGATTTCCTTGGAGAGGCCGTAGCGAGCGCCGACGGCTCGAACCGCAGCCCACGCTTCCTCGTGGGTCGACTTCGTGACCGATCGCCATGCCGCGCTCATGCGGAGCAGCTCGACTCCGTCCAGGTGGTCCAGGGCGTCGAAATAGGCGTTCAACTCGTCACTGTCGAGAGGATTCGGCTTGGGGCGAAACACTTGGTCCCCCCTTCGCCCGGCGGGTCACTCCTCGTCGAGCTGCTCCAGAAGGTGGCGCCGCAGGAAGTCCAGGCAGCGCTTCCACGCGTCACGACGATTGTCGCGCTTCTGCCACCCGTGGGATTCCTCGTCGTACCAATGGACCTGGTAGTACTTGCCCTCGATCTCGAGCGCCTCGACGACTTTGTCCGTCATGAGCGGCACCACGCGCTTGTCCTTGCGGCCGTGGAGGATGAGCAGTGGTGCCTCGATTCGCTCCACTCTGTAGAACGGCGAGCCGCGACGATAACCGGGAGCCGCCTCCGGATCGTCCGGACTACCCATCATCCGCTCCAGGTCGATCCGGCCCGGCCGGTCGCAGTGGCGGTAGCTGTCGGCGATCTCCGAGTCGCCGAATAGGTCGATCCCGGCCTTCCAGAGTGACGGCTCTTCGGTCAGGACACAGAGAGTCATGTAGCCGCCGTACGAGGCTCCGTAGTGGGCCAGGCGCCCGTCGCACCACGGCTGGGCAGCCGCCCAACGAGCGCCATCGATAACGTCGAAGGCATCGGCATGGCCCCACTCCCCGCGGTTGGCCCACCGGAAGTCGCGGCCGTAGCCGGTCGAGCCGCGGAAGTCCACCGAAAGAAAGGCGATCCCCGCCTCCACGACTAGCTGTCGGAACGGCATCCAGTCGCGGAAGGACTGATGAGTCGGCCCGCCATGTGAGTGGACCAGACAGGGGACCCGCGTCGCCTCCTCCCCAACGGCGCTCGCCGGCAGGTACAGCGTCCCTTCGACGCGCAGCCCGTCCCGAGCCTCGAAGGCGATCCGTGTCCCCACGGCGAAGTGGGCGGTGTCTACCACGGTCGGCAGGGAATGGGTCAGCTGGCGCGGCTTCGGCCCCTCGTTCGCGGCTTCCGGAATCGGCAGAAGCCACAGGTCGTCCGGCGTTCGATCGCTCTTGCCGATCGCGAGAATCGCCGAGGAGCCCGGCAGCCAGCCGATCGCCATCCACACCCCCTCGAACGGGGTCGCGACGGGCGAGGTCCGGCCCACCGCGGGCGCGGCGCCATCCCCGGCCGGCAGATTCCCCACCAGGAGATCTACCAGCCCTTCTCGGATCTCAACGTGGACGAAGCGTCGCCCGTCCGGCGAGGGCAGAGCAGCGTATCCCCAGCCACCGCCGGGTTCGCCGTGCTCATGCGGGCCGGAAGTCAGTACGGCGCGCCGGCCGCCATCCAATGAAACGCACACGACCTGGAACCACCCGTCCTGGTCGGTCACCATCAGCAGGCCCGACCCGTCGGCCAGCCAGCGCGGCCCGGTCTCCCAGGCCGCTTCTCCGGCAACGAGCCTGTCGCGACCGGTGGCGACGTCCACGATGTGGATCTGCGAGGTCAGCAGGTTGGGCAGTCTCTGTGAAGTGACGGCGATACGGCGGCCGTCGGGGGCCCACGCGTAGTCGTCGATGTCCACACCGGTCGAAGTCAGCGGCGTTGGTTCGGGAGAGCGCGGTCGAGCCGCCGGACGGCCGCGGCGCGGCACCGGGGCGTCGACGAGCCAGAGCTGGTCCCAGCCGCGTCGCCGCGAGACGAAGGCGATCTGGTGGCCGTCGGCCGACCATCGCGGCGATCGATTGCCGCCCGGGTGGTGCGTGACCAGGGCCTGATGCGAGCCCTCCACGTCGATCATCCAGATCGCCTCGTCACGTACGAAAGCGATGCGGCGGCCGTCCGGCGACCACTGCGGGTCGGAGGCGGACTTCTCGGTGGCGGTCAGTTGTTCCGGGTAGCCGCCCCGGATCGGCATCACGAAGATCTGCCGTGCCCCAGCGGCCTCAGCGGTGAAGACGACGCGGCGGCCGTCCGGCGCCAGCCGGAACTCGCGCGGGGCCTCCACGGCGGCAGCCTGCTCGATGGTCAGCCCATCGCGGGAGGAGCGTCTGACGCGGCCGTTCTCTCCGTTCGGGCGGATGGCTTCGGCCAGCGCGCGGCCGGATAGGGGCAGTTCCGCTCTCCGGTCGCCGTCTCCAGGACCCCCTCGCGCAGTATTCCGATATGTCACCGCGTGCCCCACTGGAGCGCCCTGAATCGATCTTCTGTCTCCCCCGGGCTCGGAGCCGGATCGACCCTGACGAACGTCTCCGTGCCGAACATCGCCTCGAGTTGGGCTCGCGTATCGGGATCGTCCCATCGGCGGCCGCGCATCTGGCTGTCGTGGCAGGCCAGAGCCGCGATCTTGCGCTCGATGACGGGACCGATCTGGACGATCGTCGTGATCTCCTCGTCCGGCCGCGCGAGACTCTCGAAGGCCTGCTGCTGGCGCAGATCGTCCTCTGATGGAGCTTCCGTCTCGCCGGAGCGAAGCCGCTCCTCCTCCATGGCGGCCCGCATCGCGGCAATCCGGGAGCGCGGCAGAGCCTGATGGTAGAGGGCCACCGGTCCGCCCGGTTCGGCGGCAGCTTGCCGGTAGGCGGCCGTGGCGGTGGCGGAGGTGGCCACGTGATCCGGGTGCCCGTACACGCCGCCCGGATCGAATGTCACGATGACCGCCGGCCGGAGCCGGCGGATGACGTCCAGCATCCGCTCCACCACCTCGCCCGGATCGGCCAGGCTGAGGGAGCCCGGAGGGGCGCCCCAGCCCTCCATCCCCGAGTCGCGGTACCCCAGGAAGATGGGCTCCGAGATCCCCATCGCCTCACAGGCGCAGCGCAACTCCTCGCGGCGAATCTCCGGATCGAGCGAGTGGTCTACGTTGGTCTCGCCGGGCTTTCCGCCCTGATCGCCGTTGGTGACGCACAGCACCCACACGGGATTGCCCGAGGCCGCCGCCAGGGCCATCACGCCTCCGGCGCCGTAGCTCTCGTCGTCGGGGTGGGCGAAGATCGCCAGGAGGCCGCGGGGCGCGGTCGTCGAGCCGGGATCGCCCGTTACAGGCATGTCAGCGGTCGGATCGCCGGCCGGTCGAGGTCTTCGAGCGGGCTCCTCCGGCCGTGCGGCCGTTGGTTGCACCGCCGATCGACCCGGCGCTCTGACCCTCGTTCAGCCCCAGACCTTTCTCCAGGTCCGCGCCGAGCTCGATCGTCCGACGGTACGACGCCCAAACGGCCTCGGACAGCACGGTCCGCAGCCGGCCCGACTCGAGCTCATGAATCGCGGCGGCGCTGGTCCCGCCGGGCGACGTGACCATGTTTCGGAGAACGGCGGGATGCTGAGCCGTTGCCTTGGCAAAGGCCGTGCTGCCCTCGAGAGTCTCGATCACAAGGTCATGGGCGATGTGGCGAGGAAAGCCCAGGTGAACGGCCGCGTCGATGAGCGCCTCCATGACCAGGAAGACGTACGCCGGGCCGGTTCCGCTGACCGCCGTGGCCATCTCCACGAACCGCTCGTCCTCGACCTGCAGCTCCGTGCCCAGGGCACGCAGCAGCACCCTCGCCTGATCGCACTGCTCTTCGGTCACCTCTGGTGTTGGGTACCAGACGGTGACGCCGCGCCCGATCTGGGCGGGGGTGTTGGGCATGCTGCGGACGACTTCGCGGTGGCTCAGCAGGCTGGTCAGGACCTTGCATGTTGCGCCGGCCACGATCGAGACGATCAGCTGGTTGGGGCGCAGGTGGCCGCCCAGCTCGTGGCCGACCTTGGTCAGCGTCTGAGGCTTGACCGATAGCAGGATCACGTCCGCCTCGGCCGCCGCCTCCAGGTTCGACGCGACCATGCGCACGCCGTACTGACTTTCGAGTTCCTCGCGGCGCTCCGGCCGAGGCTCGCTACCGACGATCTGGCGGGGCCCAACGAGCTTGCCCCGGAGCAGCCCGGCGATGATCGACTCGGCCATGACGCCAGAGCCGATCGTGGCCACGGTCCTGTTCGAAAGGGGCGACATGCGGGCGAGTATAGGCGTGCCAGGAGGCTCGTGATGGCCGGTCCTGCGCGCAATTGCGCCCTGTGGGGCGAACCGACAGGCAATTCCGCCGGTCAAAACCGGTCCATGACAGACGAGAGCCGGTCGTCGAGGGGGGGAGACGACCGGCTGTGTGATCTCGTCTTGCGCGGGAGGAAGGGAGGAGGAGAGGGAGGAGTAACTGCCCAGATATTTACTGTTCAGGCTGAACAAATCCTGAAATGAGGGCGCGACCTTGTCAAGAATCGCGCATGAGGTAGGACGCAGCCGCCCGCCTGCCGGGACAGAGCCGCCGGCTACTCGAAGAGGGGTGTCCAGCTGTTGGGCGGTGAGGTGTCGACGAAGCCCTCCGGGTCGAAGATCTCGGCCAGCATGCCGACCCCGTCGACGGCCCTGGGCCCGGGCCGGCAGAAGTAGACGGGCTCCACGACGAAGACCTGGCCTCGCCGCACGGCCGCGATCTCGTCCCAGAATTCGGGCTTCGGGGTCCGAGACCAGGCCTGTTGGGTCTGCAGCAGGTTGAGTCCGGCCGGGGCCAGGATGAGCATCTCGGGATCTACGTCGAGGACCGCCTGCCAGCTCGTCGGCGATGGGGGTTCACCTTCGCGCCCGAGCAGGTCCCAACCGCCTGCGCGACGCACTTGCTCCGGAACCCAGCGACCACTCGCCAGCAAGGGCTCGAGCGCCTCGAGAACCACGACCCGGCTGGGGGCCAGGCCCTGGTCGTGCCGCACCACGACCTCCTGCTCGATCGCACCTATCTCCTCCCGCAGGATTTCGACCAAGCCCATCGCTTCGTCCTCGGTCTCGGCCATGGCCCCGACCGAGGTGATCGCATGAAAGATGCCCTCGAGGCTGACCGGGTCCAGGGAGATGATCGATGGGGCGGTCTCCGCCTCGCCGAAGGCCTCGCGAACCGCCTCGGCGCCCAGTCCGAACCCGCCCTCGCGAACGATCACGAGATCCGGCCGGGCGGCAAGCAGGGCCGGTCGATCCAGCTCCGCAGGGCCCATTTCTTCGCCCGGAACCGTCGCCTCGGCCAAAGCCGCGGACTTTGACGCCGTCGCGTCACCGACGATCCGCGGCCGAGTGACGACTGCCGTGCCCTCTATCTCCGGGGGGAAGTCGCAGCCGTGGCTCATGCCTACGAGCCGATCGCGCAAGCCCAGCGCGCAGACGATCTCGGTGGCCGCGGGGAATAGGGAAACGATTCGCATCGGCCAAGTCTAGCCGCGCCGACTTATGGGCCCCTTCGCCTCGCCCGGGAATCGAAGCGCCCGGCCGGCCGGCCGGGCGCCACTGGAATGCCGAAGAAGATCAGGCGGGCTTGGCGGCGTCGACCAGCTTGCGCGCGGCGTCCTTGTCGGAGTACCAGAGAGCATTGATCTCCGTGTACTTCGTCCACTCGGCCGGGAGGCTGTCTTCGGTGAAGATGGCGTTGACCGGGCACTCGGGCTCGCAGGCACCGCAGTCGATGCACTCGTCCGGATCGATGTAGAGAGTGCGGTCCACACCGGGCTCGTCATGGATGCAGTCGACGGGGCAGACGGACACGCAGGCGCGGTCCATCACATCGACGCAGGGCTCGGCGATCACGTAGGTCATCGGGCTTCTCCAGGAATCGTGATTGTTTCGTCAGGCTTGGAGGCCCAGCGGCACTCCGAACGCTCATCCTGAGCGTACCACGCGGCGGGCTTCCGGCGGGGCCTTCTTGGAACCCGCCGGGCTACATATGCGGCTCGTAGGTTGGATCGAGGTACTTCTCCGGATCTTCCTCGAAGTCGAGTTTGCAGCCGCGGCTGCAGAAGTAGTAGGTCTCGCCTTCGTACTCGAACTTGAGGTCGGTGCCGGTGTCGACCTCCATGCCGCAAACCGGATCCTTCGCGCTCGCCATGGTGCTCCTTCAACCGCCTGCAGGTCTTGCTCCGCGATTCGGTTGTTCGGCATCGAATCGCTCGGACCGAGTTTATGCCACTTCCGTCCGAACGCCCTCGACGAGCCGGCCGCACGCCGAAAGCGCGCTCAGGGCGCGCGCTACCTCATCGAGCAGCGTAGGATGCCACCCATGGATCCCAAGATGATCGACGGCGCGCGCCTTGCGCTGGAGTCCGAGCGCGAGCGGCTTCGTGTCGAGCTCGCCGAAGAGGTAGAGCATCCCCGCGTCTCTCACGGCGCGCAGACCGCCGCCGCCACGGAGGTCACCGAGAGCCAGCGCGGCCAGCAGCTGCGAGGGCGTGAACAGCAGCACCTGGTCCAGATCGAGGCCGCCCTGGGGCGGATCGAGGCCGGCACGTTCGGGCGATGCCAGACCTGCGGCAAGGCCATCGCCCCGGAACGGCTGGAGGCCCTACCGTGGGCCATCGACTGCATCGACTGCCACGCCAGGACGCGCCGCTGATTTCTCGCGTCGAGGAGTCCGGCCATTTCCCCATCCGCAGTGTGGATTTGACGACTGTCAAATCGCATCTACAATACGGCCGTGGATCAACTGCTCTTGCTGGCCCTACGCGCCCTCGCCGATGCCTCGCGGCTGCGGCTGGTTGGGCTTCTGGCCGGGCGACCCATGGCGGTCGAAGAGCTGGCCGCGGCGAGCGGCCTCTCGGCCGGGACCGTCGTCCACCACCTGAAGAGGCTCGAGGCGGCCGGGCTCGTCGAGTCGACGCCGCGTCGTCCATATGTCGAGTACGTATTGCGGGTCGATCGGCTGCAAGCGGTCTCCGGTCAGCTGGCTGCGCTCGAACGGACCGACGAGGCGGGAGCCGAGCTGCCGGGCCCGGACGGCGAGCCGTTGCCCGCCTACGACGCCAAGGTCCTGCGGGCATTCCTGCGCAACGGGAAGCTCATCTCGATCCCGGCCCAGGAGAGGAAGCGAGGGGCGGTGCTCCGCTACCTGATGGAGCACTGCTTCGCCGAGGACCGAACATACGCCGAGCCGGAGGTCAACGATCGGCTGGCGGCCTATCACGAGGACTTCGCCGCGCTTCGCCGCTACCTGGTAAGCACAGGTCTGATGACGCGGGCGCGCGGCGAGTATCGGCGGGCCCAGACACGATGAGCGCGCAACTGGGAGCGAGGAGCGGAGCGGGGGTGGCTCACTTGAACGGCGGCTGCAGGTAGGTCCACCCCGTGTCGGGGTCGTAGCCGCACGCGCCTTCAACCGCGTCTCCATCGCGCAGAACGACGTTGCCGTTCTCGTCGAGGATTTCTATCTTGGGGTTGAAACGGGCGTGGTAGCCGGCCGGCCAGGTAACGTCGCGTCGGCTCAATGTGCCGCCCATGCTGCTCTCCAACCAGGCAACCTGCGGGTCGCTCGGGCTGCCACGCAGCACCGCGTCAAGACCGACGCCGGCGCAGGCACCTCCGGCCAACCAGTTGACCGTCGGCAGTGGGTAGAGTCCGTCTGGCAGCGGCGATCTCGGGGACGGGGAGTAGGAGCTCGCGATGGCCGATACGAAGCCCCAGCCTCCTGCGCCTCTCAGCTTGCCGGTGGCATCGTCCAGGACCATCCAGCCACTGTTGCCGGCGCCCCACCCCATCACAGGGTAGCGCGGAGCCGGTCCGGCGATACGCACATACCAGAGGACTGCGGCCCCGTCGCCGCTCGCCTGCGTCCCTTTCCCGGTGATGCTCGTGATGTCGATGAGACTCACGGCCGCCATCGATACCACCTCGTCCGACGGATCGAGCGACGACTGCAACGCCGCCACGACGCCGTCGGCCGAGAGGCGCGGCTTGAGCTCGGCGCCCGTGGAGTCGCCGCCTATCCAGATGCTGGGCCCGAGGTTCTTGCCGTCGAGCCAGGCCAGCCGATCGACTACGAACGCGGACTCGCAGGCGGCCCGCTGGTCGGCGCCACACTCGGCGGCGCGAGCGTCGTGGAAATGGCCGACGATCACCGCCCGAAGCGGAACGAAGTTGGCCGCGGCACTGGTATCGGCCATGTCGGGTAGAAGCGAATCCACATTGGCCCCCGCCAACTCGCGGGCATAGAGGTAAGGGGACACCAGGGCATTGTTAGCGAGGTCTTGACGGGCCTCCGTCACGAGCAGCTGGCGTGCCGTGCAGGACTTCTCCAACTCCGGACCGGGCGTTATCTCCGGATTGCATCCCGCGGGGATCGGCATCGGATTGATCCACCCCTCGATGGCCACCAGACCGTCGCCCCCATTCGGCTCGGCGGCCAGTGCCGCGCTGACCGTCTGGACGGTCAGCCCGTCGACCATCGTCGGGGCGCCGATCGCGGAGGTCCCGCCGGGCGTTGCGGCGGGCGTAGCACGGAAGGAGAGGCCCGCGACGAGGATCGCGATCGCGCCGAGCACGAGTACGCTGCCGGCAAGTACGGTGCGCAGCGGGCGCAACCTCGGCCAGGCAAGTTCGGGACCGCGGCGGCGGCTTCGATGCGCTTTCGCCGCGGCCGCCGCCATCGCGGCGTCTGCCAGACCCACCGGCACCTGCCGCGCCGTCATTGCTCGATAGGCCTCTCCGAGTCGTTCGTCGTCCCATGACCGTTCGATCGGTCCTCCCGAAGGCTCGCTCATCGGTCCTCCTCGAGGAGCTCCCTTTCGAGCGCCGTCCGCGCCTTGAAGAGGCGCGACTTCGCCGTGCCGACCGGGATGCCGAGGATCTCCGCGACCTCGGCCACGGGTAGGCCGTCGAGGTGGTGGAGAGCGAGGATGGCCCGCTGATCGAGCGGGAGGCGCTGGATCGCGGTCCTGAGGACTTCGGAGTCGGCCCGGGCCGGGGCGGCCACGAGTGCGCGCTCTTCTACGGAGCCCATCTCCGCTATCGGTATCTCCCTTATCCGCCGCCGGCCACGGGCGCGGAGCGTCATGCGACACGAGTTGACCGCGACGCGCTGGAGCCAGGCATCGAAGCGATCGAGATCACGCAGGCGAGGCAGCTCCTGCCATGCGGCGACGAATGTCTCCTGCGCGGCGTCGGCGGCGTCGGCCTGGTCGCCGAGGATCGCCAGGCTGAGTCTATACATGGCATCCATCCGACTTCGCACGAGCGACTCGAAGGCGGCCGTATCCCCGGAGCGGGCAAGGTCGACCAGTGAACGTTCGGCTAACGCCCCGTTCACCATCTCCCTCCCACCAGTGCGCTGGAACGCCTTCACCCACTCGATGCCGCTCGACCGGCCCAGGTTCACGTTAGCATTCGCCACTAGTGCTCACAGACGACGAAACCCGGTCCTTCGACCGGGTTTCAGGTTCAGAGCTTGGTTGCGGGGGACGGATTCGAACCGCCGACCTTCGGGTTATGAGCCCGACGAGCTGCCGCTGCTCCACCCCGCCCGGGAAGTGTAGGGACGTGCCGGAGGGCCGTCAAACTTGAGCGCGGCGCTGATACGTCCGCCAGAGGCGGCCCGCGAACCCCTAACGCCCGAACGCCTTGGGCGACCGCAGGCTAGCCGCCCCGTCTGGCGACGCTTGCTCCGGCCGATCTGGCCCGGCAGCGGAGAGCCTCGCGCCAGGCTTCGAACGCGACCGGCCACCAGACGTCAACCTCGTCGTCCGTTCCGTACCAGGGCCCGCCCGCGCCCGGTCCGTGCAGAGAATGGTCCAGGACGATCGATCGGGCGCCGGCGAGCGCGGTCGCGACAACCGGGACGAGGCCGTCGCCCTCGGTGCCGGGCACAGCCGCGCGGCCGATCACCGACCGATACAGCAGATGCGCGACACGCTCCCGGCCAGTTCCTCCCGGATCGCCGCGGACGGCTCGCGAGGCCACCGACACGTACCCGATCTCCGGGGCGAAGAACGAGCCCGGGACGAGCGAGTCCGCGATAGATGAAGCCACATCGTTTATGCGACGGCCGATCCCCTCGCCGCTCGAGACCCGGTGCGGAGTGCCGAGAGTGACGATCGCCCCGATGCGTGGCGCGGCGCCGAATCGCCGGCCCGCGAACGGCTCCGGGGCCGTGAGCAATCGCGCCACGATGCCGCCTGCCGAGTGCCCCACCACGATGACCGGCGCGCCCTCCGAGAGATCCCTGCCGACTCGGCCCGCGGCCAGCAGGGCGCGGGCCGAGCGCGTGGCGATCGACCCGGTGCCGAGGACCGAGGCCAGCATCCAGTCCGGTGTCCACACACTCGCGACGACGACGGCGGCGGCGCCTCGCGCCTCCAGACGGCGGACGAGCCGCGAGTACATCGGTGGGGCGGTCAGGAACCCGCCCAGGATGAGCACCGTCGGGGCGATCGCGTCAGGGTGTCCGAGCCAGCCCGGGACGTCGCTGGATGTTCGGTCATCGTCGGTCATTGCCGTCGCCCTCCTCGGCCCATCGTACGCCTCAGGGACCCGCAACCTCGCTCCCCTTTCAGCGTCCTCCGCGCGCAGGTAGGCCATGATGTGTGCTGCAGCGGAATTGGAGGCAACGGCATGCGAAGCGACGACGACAAGATACCGAACAAGTCCGGGAGTCCGATCGACGACCAGGCGGGAGGCTGGACTCCGGCGGATTCGCCCGAGCAAGACTGGGCTCCGGCGCCTGCCGACGCGGAGCCGTGGTCGCCGCAGGCCCCGCCCCCCGCTACGACTGACCCGTGGGCGCCCGCGCCCGTCGTGCCCGAACAGTCGCCGCAGATCCCGCCCGCACCGGAGCCCTGGTCGCCCATGCCCGCCACGCCTGAACAGGCGCCACAGATCCCGCCCACCGGGGAGCCCTGGTCGCCGCCACCCGCTGCACCGGACCCGTGGTCGCCCGCCCCCGTCGTGCCCGAACAGTCGGCGCAGATCCCGCCCACCGCGGAGCCCTGGTCGCCACCACCCGCTGCACCGGACCCGTGGGCGCCCGCGCCCGTCGTGCCCGAACAGTCGCCGCAGATTCCGCCCGCACCGGAGCCCTGGTCGCCACCACCCGCTGCACCGGACCCGTGGCCGCCCGTGCCCGCCACGCCCATACAGTCGCCGCTGAGCCAGCCCGCGCCCGCACCGGAGCCCTGGTCGCCCCAGAGCCCACCCGCCCCGCAGAGCTGGCCGCCGGCGCAACCGGCCTGGCCACCGCAGCCGGGATGGCCCGGGCAGCCTGCCTGGCCACCGGCACAGGGCTGGCAAAGCAACCAGAACTGGGCGCCATATCAGGGCTGGCCGCCGCAGCCGAATCAGAGCTGGCCACCGGCGCAGCCCGCGCAGCCGCCGGCGCCGCCCGCGTGGAGTAGCCCCGTCGGAGCCAACCGGCCGTTGCCCAGCCGCCCCAGCCGCTTGCCCCAGATCCTCATTCTTATCGCCGCCTGCATGCTCTCGTTCTCCGGCGGGCTGGTTGTCGACCACGTCGCGTTCGGGTCGGGCACGCCCGCGACTTCGGCCCAGTCGACAGATGTCGGACCCGGCAGTTCGCTGCAGGACAGCAGCCTCTACGACGAGGCCCTCCAGGTGATTCGCCAGAACTTCGTGGGCCGGTCGTCTCTGACCGACCAGCAGTTGCTCTACGGCTCGATCAAGGGACTGGTCGACAGCCTCGGGGATACCGGGCATTCGGTCTTCCTCACGCCCGACGAGTATCAGGCCTTCCAGAAGTCACTCGGCGCAACCGTGGTCGGCATCGGCGTTCTCCTCTCCGACAGCGCCGGATCGCTCACCATCGACAAGGTCGTGGCCGGATCTCCCGCCGCAGCCGCCGGCCTCAAGGCGGGCGACCTGATCACGGCCGTCGACGGCGTTTCCACGACCGGGATGACGATCGATCAGCTCACTCCGAGGATCCGCGGCCCCGAGGGGACGACGGTCAAGATCACGGTCGCTCGAGCCGGCTCGGCAACGCCGCTCGACTTCACTATCACCCGCGCCAGCATCGCCGTTCCACTGGTCGAATGGGGCATCGTGCCGGGCACACACGTGGCCGACATCGCCCTCGCGCAGTTCGATAGCGGCGCCTCGGACCAGCTCAAGACGGCGATCGATCAAGCGACGAGCGCCGGAGCCACGTCGATCGTGCTCGACCTGCGCGGCAATCCGGGCGGTTACGCGTCGGAGGCCACCGGCGTCGCCAGTCAGTTCCTGACGGACGGCGTCATCTACATCGAGCAGGACGCCAGCGGCAACGACACGAGCATCCGGGTCGACACCAGCCAGCCGCACACGAGCCTGCCCCTTGCGGTGCTGGTCGATCACGGTTCGGCGAGCTCATCGGAGATCGTTGCCGGCGCGCTGCAGGATTCCGGGCGAGCGAAGGTCGTCGGCGTGGCGACGTTCGGGACGGGGACCGTCCTGCAGCAATTCCAGCTGTCCGACGGCTCGGTCATTATCCTGGGCACCAAGTACTGGTTGACGCCGTCCGGTCACAAGATCTTCGGCGTGGGCATCAAGCCCGACGAGGCGGTGGCGCTGGCCAGCGGGGCCGTGCCGCTCGATCCGAGCGCCCTTGGGACGATGACGGCCGCCCAGCTGAACTCATCGGGCGACGCCGAACTGCTTGCGGCGGTCCACGATCTGACGAACTAGCGGCAGCCGCGGGCCCGTCTCTCGAATCGCCCGGGCGGTACTATCGCGCCAGCGTCGCCAGGCGTGTGCCACTCCGGGGGCCGTTAGCTCAGTGGTAGAGCGGCCGACTTTTAATCGGCTGGTCGTGGGTTCGAATCCCACACGGCCCTCCAAAGCCCAATTCGAGCGTGGGAAGACCAAAGCGTGGACCTGATCGCCTATGTCGTCGATCTGGCGCCGGAATTTGGTGGAATGTCAGAGCTAGGACGTGCGTTTCGCGCCCTTCCGTCGTGTACATGGGTATGACAGTGGTAGCCATCCGCGACGCCGATCTTCTCTACGAGCGGGCGTTCCACGAGAACTGGAAACCTGTGTTCCGGTTCCTGCTGGCCTGGACGAACGACTTCGGGGCAGCCGAGGACCTTGCCCAGGACGCCTTCATGCGGCTCTGGAAGAACCGCGACCGGGTCGACTGGGACGAGCCGATATTGCCCTGGCTGCTCGTGGCGGGACGGCATGTGGCTACCGACAGGTTCAGAGCGTTGGAGCGCCGGATCATGCGTCCGCCGTCTCCGGCGCACCTGGACGAGGCGACTCACGATCGTTGGCTGGACGTCCAGGCGGCGATGAGTCGGCTGTCAAAGGTCGAGCGGACGGCCCTCGTCCTGACCACGTTCCAAGGGTCCACGACCGCTGAGGTCGCGGAGTTGCTCGGCTGCTCCCAGGGCGCGGTCCGCGCCGCGATCAGTCGAGCCCGGCAGAAACTGGAGGACCAGCCATGAGTCCTCGAAAGAGCGACCAGATCCTGAACGAATGGCTGGCGGTGGCGGACAGCGCGCCGCGACCGGCCCGAGCACCGGGGGGGAACCAGATGCAGCGGCGAACTCGATCCGGTCTGCCGGCCGGCATGGCGGCGACTCTCCTGGCGGTCATAGTGATCGCCGTAGTCATCGGGGTACGACTCGCCTCGATCCCGGGTTCTGTCGGCGCCTCGCAGAGTGCGGGCGCGAGCGGCTCGAACCCGGCGACGGTCCAGTCTGGCCTACCGTCGGCGGTCCCGTCCGGAGTGCCGTCGCCCGAGCCTTCGTCTGTCGTGGCCCCCACCGCGCTTGCGTCGGCGCCGGTAGCGACCGCGCCCGCGTCTGACTGGAGGAGCTTCACGTGGAGCTCCGCCAGCTCGGCCGGACTTCCGTTCGTGGTCGAGAAAGCCAGCACGCTCAAGTGGACTCGCGGCTTCGCGGTCTCCGGCATTGGGCAGGGCAATTGGACCAACGGGGTCGCGACGTGGCAAGTCTGGACGTCGAGTGACGGCGTCTCCTGGACCGAAGCCAGTGGCGTCGCGGGGACGGGCGTGTACCTGGCCGAGGGTCCGAGCGGTCTCGTGGCCATCGGACTGAGCAGCAGCGGCAGCGCTGAGACCCAAACGGTCTGGACAAGCGCCGACGGCCGCACATGGTCGAAGGCCGGAACCACGTCGGGTCTCGGCCACATGGTCAGCCTGGCTGGCAACTCGAACACGTTGGTCGCGGTCTGGGACCATTCGGGCGGTGGTAACGCCAACGGCGTCCTTGACGGCAGCAGCCTCTCGACCGAGACGTCCGCCGACGGACTCCACTGGACCAAGGTCGCCCAGGTCGCCTTCGGCACCCCGAACATATGGGCTCCCCCGTTCGTAACATCCGTGGGCGGGCGGCTCTTCGCGATAGGCCCCGCGGCGAACTCGGGCACCTCCCTTCGCCAGAAGCCGAACGTCTTCATGTCGACGGCCGCACCGCGGGGAACGATCTGGTGGTCCGACGATGGCAAGACCTGGCACCTCGCCGGCGGCAACTTCACAGGCCTGCCCAGCGCGGTCCATCTCGCCGCCCACGGGCTGCTGCTGGAGGGCACGCTCGACTCGGCTCCCGGCGGCGATACCCTCGCCTACTCGACCGACGGCGGCCAGACCTGGACGGACGACCCGAGCTTCGCTCCGCTCGGCCCGGTAGCCTGCACCGGTGAGTGCGCTTCGGGGCCGGATGGCTTCTACTCTTCGAACGGCACGGTCATCGTGGCCGTGAAGGGCGACGGCAGCAAAGCCTGGATCTCGAGCGACGCCCGGACCTGGACTCAAATCGCCTGGAGCGGCCATACGGGCGGCATCCTGGCCCTGCCCGGCGGTGTCATCGCGGGCGACCAGTACGGCGCCGGCAAGTGAGCGGGCAGCGGCGACCGGAGGGGCCGGCGGCGCTGCAGCAACCCTTGAGATCCGAGACTCGGCGGCCGAAAGGCTGACATCGCCCGTCCCTTCCGGCGGTTCATGATGCGCGTTGTGTCTAGCGCACCCCAACAGGCGGCCGTGACCGAGGACACCGCGACGGAATCGCAATCCGACGTGGCATACACGCCCGAGGGCTGACTGCTGCCCCCTGGAGCGACTTCTATCACCGCGACGGCGGGTAGAGCCTCACCTGGGCGCCGCCGATCAGCAGCTCGCCGGACCTCAGGCCGAGTTCGCCCTTGATCGGCTGGGCTCGGCCGGTCGCGTCGAGCAGCCACGTGGGGTTGGCGACGTCCAGGCCTCGAACCAACCAGCCCGGCTCTCGGCGTTCGATCGACGCATGACGGGGGCTGACCCGTGGATCCGCCAGGACGATCCCCGAATTCGGGTCGCGGCCGACCACGAGCAGCTCGCCGGGCCTGACCATACGTGTCGTGGTTTGTCCGGCCACGAGAACCACCAGGGTTCCCGGAGATCCCGAGAGATCTGGAGCCTGCCCAGCGGTCTCGCTGACGGGCGCCGGAGGCATGGATGGGACCGGCGCGACATACGGGGTCGAGGGGTACGGCGGAGCCCAGCCCCCCGGGTATTGCTGGGCGAACGGAGGAGCAAAGTGAGCTGTCGCGTACGGAGGCCCACCGGGAGTGAATGCCTTGGGGCTGGCTAGGCGGACGACCGCCGCGATGACGCCGGCTACCGCCACAAGGAGACACAGCCACGCCCCGAACCCAGGATCCCCGACATAGGAGTCGAACCTCGAGGCCATTCCGATAACCGTCCCGGCTCCGACGGCCCCGAATCCCAGTGCCTCGGCGATCGCGGCCCGTCGACCGAGTCTGAGGAAAGCGTCGAAGAGCGCCGAGATGAGAGCCACGAGGCAGCCGATAACCACCAGATCCGCCCAGAGGCGGCCAATCCAGTCTGAGGCCCCGAAGATATCGCTGAGCGAGACGGAGATGCCGAAGGCATCGAAGGTCACCCACGGCAGGAGGAACGTGATCCCCACACACAGTGCGAGCACGGTGGCGACAATCGGTAGGCGGGCGCGCGGCGAGGTCCCATCGCCGCCCGACCAGTAGGCCGGCGGCGTCGAGGGCGTCCAGCCCCAGGCAGCCGGCGACGGCCCGCCGGCAAGGCCAGTTGGCACGGGCGCCTGGGCTTCAGCCGGCCCGAATGGATCGGCCGGCAACCTCGGCGGCTCGGGGGGACTCGAGAATCCGGGGTCCGTCGCTCCCCGGCCGTCTGGCGTCAGATCGCCCCCGTTCTCGATCCCCACGTTGTCCTCCGTGCGGAGCCGGTGGCCAGAACGGCCCGGTGCCGCTCACTGTAGGCGCGCGAGACACCGAACGCTCGACAATCGCTTGTCCGTGCCTTTCAAGCGTATGGTTGGCCCGGATGCCCGTCGAGGCGGCCTTGACCGCGGGGCGGGAACGTATCCGTTGTTCGGATGCCGTCAGAGGGCTCGCCCCCGATGGAGCGGCGACAATACGGATGGCGCCGCGGCAGGCGAACGTGGACGCTGCGCCGGAGGAAGCATGAGCACTGATCGCCGTCTCGAGATCGATGGGATCTCGAAGCGTTACGGGGAGACGGTCGCGGTGCAAGACCTGAGCTTCGACGTCCATGCCGGCGAGTTGTTCGGGTTTGTGGGGCGCAATGGCGCGGGCAAGACCACGACCATGCGCATCGTGCTCGGCGTTCTCACTCCCGACAAAGGCGAGGTGCGATGGGGTGGCGTGCCGCTCGACTTCGCGACGCGCCGGCGTATCGGGTACATGCCCGAGGAACGTGGGCTCTATCCAAAGATGCGGCTAATCGAGCAGCTGGCGTATCTCGGCGAGCTCCACGGCATGACGGGTTCGGACGCTCGGGTCTCGGCGCTGCGCTGGCTTGATCGCTTCGGCCTGAAGGACAGGGCCAACGACGATCTCCAGGCGCTCAGCCTCGGCAACCAGCAACGTGTCCAGCTGGCCGCCGCACTGGTCTTCGGTCCGGACGTCCTGGTGCTCGACGAGCCATTCGCCGGGCTCGACCCGGTCGCCGTGGACGTGATGGCGGACGTGCTCCGCGAACGGGCGGATGCAAGAGTCCCCGTCATCTTCTCCAGCCATGAACTCGAGCTTGTCGAGCGAATCTGCGACCGGGTAGGAATCATCGACCGCGGCAAGATGGTTGCCTGCGGCACCGTGGACGAGCTCCGGGCCGGGGGGCAGGAGCGCCGCTGGATCGACGTCCCCGGGGCCCCGAGCGACTGGGAAGCCGGCGTGCCGGGCGTGCGGCTCGTGCAGGCCGACGGCACGCGGCGGCTGTTCGAGCTGGATCCGGGCGTCGACGATCAGGCGTTGCTCCAGGCGGGGCTGAAGACCGGACCGGTGCGCGAGTTCGAGCGCGTCGAGCCAACTCTCGGCGAGATCTTCCGGACGGTCATCGAAGGGGCAGCGGCATGAACGCGCGGTTTCTAGGTTTGGGCGGAACGCGCCCGCTGCCGGCGATCGTCCTCGTCGCTCGCCGCGAGGTCCGCATGCGTCTGCGTTCGCGCGTCTTCCTTGGCGGCACCATCGTGATGGCGGTTCTCGTCGTGGTCGGGATCGCTGCGGCGTCGCTGCTCGCCGGCAAAACTAACCCGGTGCGGGTGGGCTTCAGCGGCGGATCGCAGGCGCTCGAGCCGACGTTCGCCGCGTCGGCCGCGGCCCTGGGTGGGAACGTGACGGTCAGCGACATCGCCGACGTCACCGCCGGGAAGGCGCAGGTAACGGCGGGCACGCTCGACGTGCTCGTGATCGGGACCTCGACCTCCCCGACGGCGGTGGCGAAGGATGCGATCCCATCGAACATCGAGTCCGCCCTATCCCTGGCCGCGGAAGCCGCACGGCTCACCGACGCCGGCCTCACACCGGCTGCCGTCAAGTCCGCCATGGCCCTGGTCCCGGTCCAGCTATTGCAGCCCCCCAATCCCAAGGACACCCAGAACGTGCTGGCCAGCCTGGCCCTGGGCATCCTGCTCTGGATCGCGCTCGGTCAGTACGGGAACATGGTGGCTCAGGGCGTGGTCGAAGAGAAAGCGACGCGGATCATGGAAATCCTCCTCGCCACGATCCAGCCGAGCCGCCTGCTCGCGGGCAAGGTCATCGGGATCGGCCTCGTCGGTCTCCTGCAGCTCACGATCGTGGGCGCGGCCGCGCTCGTCGCGGTCCACGTGACCAATGTCGCTCCGATCCCGGCCCTCGGCGTAGCCTCGATCCTGGGCGATATCTTCTGGTTCCTGCTCGGCTTCCTCTTCTACGCCACCGCCTACGCCGCGGTCGTCTTCCTCGTCTCGCGCCAGGAGGAGGTCCAGAGCGCCGTCGCCCCGATCTCGATCCTCCAGATCGCGGGGTACCTGCTCATGTACGCCGCGCTGCCGAATCCGAATGGCCCCCTGGCGACGGTGTGCTCGTTGCTTCCGCCGTTCGCCCCCATCCTGATGCCTGTGCGGATGGCGGCCACCGACGTGCCGTTCTGGCAGGTCGGCCTGGCGGCGGGGCTGATCCTCGCCTCCATCGTCGGCCTGACCTGGCTCGCCGGCCGCATGTATACCAATGCCGCCATGCGCATCGGGGCCCGTGTGCGGTTCATGGATGCGTTCCGTGGTAGCGCCCGCACCTAGATCCAGCGCGTTCAGGCCCCTTGGGCCACAGAAACAGGAGGAACAAGATGCCGTCTCGTGTGCAGGCCCATCCATTCTTGACCCTGCTGGCGGTGGTCTCCGCGATGCTCATCTTGGTCGGCCGGGTCAATCGCGGCATCTGGTGGGGCGACTGGGTCTTTGTCGCCGGAATCGCGGTGCTCGTGGTCGCAGGCGCCCTTTTCCTCCTCCTGACAAAGAGGTGATCGAAACGGCCTCGTTTTGGCCCGATGAGGCACCGGCCGGACTTAACCCGCACAAGCAGTAGGAAGCGTTACGGGCATGAGATCCCTGGCTCTGATCGTCATCTTGGTCGGCGCCGTCCTCGTCGTGGTGACCCGCTTCCGCAGGAATACGCCCGGCGCGATCGTCGCGTACGCGGTGCTCGCGGTGGGGCTGATCCTGGGGCTGCTATCGCGGTGACTCGGCCGCCTCGCTGACCCACCCCTCGCACAGCCAGCTCGGAAACGACTCGCCGACCTTCCGGCGTTGCCGATCTGTCAGACCATCGCGGAGGGAGTCTCGGGCGCGTCTCGGGGCACTCCCCAACCTCCCAACGCGCCTCACATGTGGGCCGGCTTACATCCCGCTTGCACTCAGACGCAGCTACGGCTACGGGCAGTGGTGAGATTCAGGCGACGGGCGAATCGGTTCGGTAGCGCCGCGATTCCGACCTTCCTTTCAGCCATGCCCCTCAGATTCACGGGCGCGAGCAACTGGAGGCGCAGATGGCCCAGTCAGCCCACCATTTGGCATCGGACGCGGCGAACCGGCGACCCGCCGGAGCGGGGACCGCCTCCCATCGCACGCGCGTGGTGCTCGTCAGCCGCCCACTCGGTCTGTCGGTCTTGGCCCTGGCTGCCACGGCCATCGGTGTCTCGCTCGTTCTGTGGGCCGGCGCGTGGCTCGTGGCTTCGGATATCGCCCCCGGAACCGGGCTTGCGGCCGTGGCTCGCATCGTGAGCGTTGGGCTGTTAGTGGCAGCCGGGCTCGAGCTCGTCTTCGCCTACGGGGCGTGGACCCTTCGATCCTGGGCATGGCCGCTCGGAGTCAGCCTCGGCACGGTCTCACTCGTTCTCACGCTACTGAGCGCCGGCCGCCTCTCCTCGAGCGCCCACCTGCTCACGCTCATATTCGAAGTCGCGATGCTCTGGTATCTGCTCAGCCCAGGCGTCCACGAGATGCTCGAACCGAACCGAGACCACGGAGACTGAGTCAAGACGGCACGCGGCCTCTTCCGAGCACGACCGCCGCGCTCGTCCTGCACGCTGCGATCGTGGACCGCCGGGGAGGCTAGCGGGGTGGCCCGGCCGAGTAGACCGCGCAGACGGCGGTCACGCGCCCGGCGGTCGCGTCGATGGCCCCTCCGGCCACGAGCACACGGCCGTCGGGCAGTGTTCCCACCGCCGCCCGCTCCATCGCCAGCGGCAGCCGACCCGTCGTCTGCCACGTCCCCAATCCTGGGTCGTAGATCTCCGTGCTGGCCAGAACGTGGTAGGTGGGATCGACCCCCGCGACCGCCAGGACACGACCGTCGAGCAGCCCGGCCATCGCCAACGAGCCGCGCCCGACGTTGAGCGATCCCGTGGCCGTCCAGGTGTTCGCGGCCGGATCGTAGATCTCGGCCGAGGCCAGGCTCGGGTCGTCGTTGGTAGTCAGCGACCAGCCGCCGGCAACCAGGACGCGCCAGTCGGGGAGAAGTGCCGTCGCCGCCGCGTAGCGCGCTGCCGACATCGCGGGAGCGGGGACCCAGCTGTTCGTCTGCGGACGATAGATCTCCGCCTCCCTGGTTACCGTCCCGTGCACCCCGTTGTAGGTGGTCGCCCCGCCCGCCACCAGGACCCCGCCGTTGGCGAGCAGCATCGCCGTATGAAAGGACCGGGCCACGGACATGGGCGGGACGAGGGACCAGACGCCGGTCTTGGGATCGAAGATCTCCGCCGAAGCGGTCGAGGCCCAACCGGGAGAGCCTTCCATGCCTCCCCCCGCGGCCAGCACACGCCCGTCACCCAGGAGCGTCAGCGTCCCCTGAGTACGCGGCACGTTGAGCCGACCGGCCGCGACCCAGGTTCCGTTCTCTGGGTAGTAGCGCTCCGCCGTGTCCAGCGGCTTCAGATTGAGCGAGCCGCCGACGGCGAGGACCGATCCGTCATACATGGTCACGACCATCGGGTACGCCCGTGGCTGGAGCATGTGCGTAGCGGCGCTCCAGTGGCCGGTCGCCGGGTCGTAGATGGTCACCGAATCGGTGGCTGTGTTGCTGGAGGCGGCGAGAGCGCCGCCGACGACCAGGACTCGGCCGTCGCGCAGGACCGCGCTGCCGGAGCCCCACTCGGCGCGCGGCAACGACTCGACAGTAGTCCACGTCCCATCGCCGTAGGCCACCTTCGGCGATGGACCGGCCGATGCGGCATTCAGCCCCGAGGCCACGGCCGACGCGCCGGGGCTGCCAGACGGCGAGACCGAGACGCCCGGAGCGGGAGGGCTCGACTGACCGCCCGGCCCTGCGCCGCCTGCAGCGATGGGGCTGGGATGGGACGAGTCGAGCCAGAGCCAGGCCGCGGGCGCCGAGGCCAGGACGATCATCAAGGCGAGCAGATCGATCAGCAGGATCGAGGCAATGCCGGGTGAAGGCGGTCGGCTGCGGGGGCGTCGGTCCCCGAGCCCGACGTCTCCTGACACCACCCCGCCCGGCACTTGCCCGCCGGAGTCGGCTCCACCGGACCTCGCGCCGCCGGGCCTCATCGGTCCGCGCTCATTCGCGCGCCAGAAGAGCCACGATCCCAGCCGCAACAACCGCGGTCCCGCCCATGACGCAGACCACCGCCGCTCCAAGGACGCTGCCATCTGTGGCGTGACCGATTCTCCCGATGGCACCGACCACGCAGCTCTCGATGACGGCCCCCAGAATGAGCAACTCGACCGCGGCCGCCAGCGCGTCCAGCCTGCGCGCGGCCACCAGTGCCGCGACCACGCCCGTCATCAGTGCGGCGATCGTCGCCGAAAGAAGGGGCGCCACCTCGCCGAAGCGTCGGGGAATGTCGCCGATCCCGGCCAGAGGCAGCAGATCGTGGGCCTGCGCCGGCGCGGCGGTCAGTATCGATGCCGCCCCCAGCAGCACGAAGAACCCGCCGAAACAGGCGAATCCGACCGCACTCACCAGAGCCGCTCGCGCGTTCGGCGTCGCAACCGGGCGCTGTGCCGCCATCGCCACTCCTCAGCGGGTTTCAGCCAGCGCCGCGGGGTCCGCCGCCGAGCCACCGGCCTCCGCCACGCCTTCCATTCGACGGCCTGCCGCCGCCCCGCTCCTGACTATACCGCCGACCCCGGTTCGGAGCCATCTCGGCGATCAGTCGGCGGTGGACGTGCCGCCTCCTGAGGTGCGTACTGCGCGAGCGCCCGCGCCAGCATCGGCGCCGGCGCCCAGGATCCGCAGCGCGGCCGAGGCAGTCGGTTCGTCGGTGATCAGCACGTGCAGCAACCCGGTCCTTGCTCCCGCGATGATCGTCTCGACCTTGTTCGAGCCCGCCGCAATCCCCACCACGCGGGGCACGTTTCGGAGAGATTCGACGGGGATCGAGATCGTTCGGCGTTCCCACTCGTCCTGGACGAAGGAGCCGTCGATGCGGACGAGGTGGCCTGCCACGTCACCCACGGCGCCCTTCTCGGCGAGTCGAGCGCGACCTTCCGGGTCGAGGCGATCCATGACCGTGCCGTAGCCGGGCGCGAAACGAGGCGCGCCGCTCATCCCCACGAGCGCGAGCCGCAACTCCCCCCAGAACCGCGTAGTGGCCGTGACGGCGCTGTCTGAGAGGAGGGCCGCGGTCGTGATTTCGTTGTCCAGCAAACCCGGAGCATGGAGGAGCCGTACGCTGGCCCCGATCCGCTCGGCCATGTGGCGGGCGATCTCGTTGCTGTTCAGGTGAGGATTGCTGGAGTCCCAGCCGCCGACGAGCGGCACTACCACCGTCCCGGGGTGGCTCCCGCCCGGCAGCGCCGCCACCAGCGACTCGACGGTGTATCCGCCGGTCAGGCCGATCGCCCCCTCCTCGGGCAGCTCGCCGGCCAGTCGAGGAGCGGCTGCCACTCCACATAGACGCGCCGCCATGGCCGGCGCCGTCTCATGACCCGGGGTGACCCACACCTCCACTCCAAGGGCTGCCGAAAGAGCCCTGGCCAGCGGGGCCGGCTCGGAGGGAGCCCCCTCAACGGAGATCCGCACCACCCCAGCCGATCGGGCGGCGGCCAGAAGCCTCGACACCTTGGACACGGAGAAGCCCGTCAGGGCCGCTATCTCCGGCTGCCCCAGCTCGCGAACGTAGTACAGCTCGGCGACGAGCCGCATCATCTCGCGCTGGCTGACCGACTGCGGATCCGCGGGATCTGGATCGACTCGGGTGTCAGACGTTGGTCGCCCCCTATTGGATCTGGCGCTGCCGTTGGCTCCAGGCAACGTCGAGCCCCAGGGCCAGCATGATCAGGCCGATGACGAAGAAGAAGACCTCGGTCGGGCTGGGCGCCGATGGCTGCCTCAGGATCAGGACCTCGCTCACCAGCCAGCCCATGAGAATGGCTCCGGCCACGATCGAAGCCTGCCCGCTCCAGTTCCGAGCGACCAGCAGCGTCGCTGTGGCCACGGCCGCGCTCCCGCCCACGAAAACGGCGAGCAGAAGGCCGGGGATCACATAGCTGCTGAATGGGGTTCCTTCCAGCCAGGCCCTGGGGAACTGGTCCAGCCCGGTGAGCATGGTCACCCCGCCGCCGATCGCGGCCAAGCTAACGAGGCCGTCGACGGCGAGCAGGACCAGACGGCTTCTCCGAGTACTCACCGACGCTCCTTGCGAGTGGTCGCCTTGACAGCCCGGCCACCAGGCAGCCACTATACCGCCAGGCGCCCTTCTGCAAGAGATGTCGTGAGAATCCTTGCAGATAATGCTGGCGGGCAGGTTACCACCGGTAGCCAGGTTCCGCAGCGGAGCGCAGGACAGATCGCCGCGGCCGATCGCGTGGGCCGCCAGCAGGAGATCGAGTGCGCACATTCCGAATTGTCATAGCCGGCCACGGAACGCTGCCCGCTGCGCTGCTGTCCACCACGGAGCTTATCTGCGGACCCGTCGCGGACGCGGCCGCCGTGGCCCTCGAGCCCACCGAATCGCCCGATCACTACGCCGAGAGTCTGCGGGACGCCATCGGCCATGACGGCAGGCGTGTCCTGGTTCTGTGCGATCTGTTGGGCGGAACGCCCTTCAACGTGGCCTCGGCGATCGCCCGGCGGTCGCCGCGAGTCGTTTGCGTCTCCGGCGCCAGCCTGGCCATTGCCGTAGAGGCCGCCCTCGCCGACGGAGACCTGGACGACGCCCTCGTGGAACGGCTGCTCGAAGTCGGCCGGAGCGGCATCGTCGAGACGGAGCGGCACCGCGCGCGGCGCGCCTCCTAGCGGCGCCACGTTCCGGGTACGCAAGACGATCTCATGAGCCTCCGACTCGTCCGCATCGACGACCGCCTCATCCACGGCCAGGTCGTGGCCGGGTGGCTGCGTGCGCTGGGCGCCCAACGGATCGTGATCGTCGACGACGCCGCGGCCCGTGACGAGTTCCTGCGGGAGGTACTCAGCCTGGCCGCTCCCTCGGGCGTGCCGGTCGAGGTGCTGGACGTGGCCGGCGGCGCGGCACGGTGCATCGATCTGGCCACTTCGCAGGAGCCCGTCATCGTCCTCGCCCGCTCACCCCGGACGGTGCTGGCTCTCCGGCAGGCAGGCGTCCCGATCGAGGTCGTAGACCTGGGCGGGCTCGGCGCGGGGCCCGGCCGGAGGCGCCTTCACAGGACGATCTCCGTGAGCTCGGACGAGCTGGCAGAACTGCGCGAGCTGGAGCAGCTGGGCACTCGGGTCGAGATCCGCATCGTCGCCGACGATCGGCCGATCGCGCTGCGCTCAGTGGATCCCGCCAGATGAAACGTCGCGTTGACGGCACCAAGAGGAGAGTCATGTTCAGGAAGTCCGCCGGGCTGGGGGTCGGCCTGGTTCTCGTGTTCACGCTGGCGGCGCTGATACCCGGACCGGTACTCGGAGCCGGCAGCGGCGCTCCTGCGGACACGGGCAAGATCGCCGTCTCCGCCTGGCAAGCGGGACTGATCGCGCTCGGCTACTACCTGGCCAACTCACCTTGGCTCTTCGGCCTTGCCTTCTTCACCCTGTACCGGCCGCTGGTGGCCGGCTTCTTCGTGGGCCTGATCCTCGGCGACCCGGCCCAGGGGACGCTCATCGGCGCGGCCATCAACGTCCCGTATCTGGGTTTCATCTCCGCCGGCGGCACCCTCCCGGCCGACGCCAGCTTCGCCGGTTGGGTCGGAACGACCGTGGCACTGGCAGGTCACCTCGATCCCACCAAGGCGATCCCGATCGCATTCGGCCTGGGCTTGCTGGGCACGATCATCTTCTACGCCCGCATGTCCCTGGACTCGATCTTCGCCCACTGGGCGGACGCCCGCGCCGAGAAGGCCGACATCGGCGGCGTGGCCCTGATGAACTGGCTGCCCGGCCAGGCCTTCCTCTTCGTGGCCAGCGTGGTGCCGGTCTTCCTGTTCGCCCTCAACGGCCCGAGCTACGTCCAGGACGCCCTGGACCGGCTGCCGCTCTGGACGGTCAACGGCCTGATCATCGCCGGCGGCATCCTGCCCGCGCTGGGCATCGCCCTGAACATGCGCTTCATCTTCCGTGGCTCGGCGATCCCGTACTTCTTCATCGGTTTCATCGTCTGGACGGCGACCCGGGGTTCGCTATCGCTCGTGGTGATAGCCGCCCTCGGTCTCGCCCTGGCCTACCTGCACCTCACCTTTGTTCGGCCGGTCGTGACGGCGACCTCCGAGCCCGACCGGGAGCTCCAGTCCGCCTCGGCTGCGACCTCGACCGCCGGCTCGACCGCCGGCTCGGGCGCCGGGTCGCCCGCCGGCTCGGGCGCCGGCTCGGGCGTTCGGGTCACCCGTGGCGATCTCCTTCGGTCCTGGGCGCTATGGACCTTCTTCGCCCACGCCAACTACAACTACGAGCGCCTCCAGGGCACCGGCTTCGCCCACGCGATGACGCCGATCATCAAGCGCCTCTACACCACGCCGGACGAGATCCGGGCCGCTCTCAAGCGCCACCTGGTCTTCTTCAACACCGAGCCCAACTTCGGGAACATCGTCCACGGCACGGTCATAGCCATGGAGGAGCAGCGCGCCAACGGCGCCCCGATTGACGACGACGCGATCAACTCCGTGAAATCGGGGCTGATGGGACCGCTGGCCGGGATCGGCGACACGCTCAGCCAGAGCACGATCACGCCGATTCTGCTGGCCCTGGGGATCGGCATCGCCGGCGGCACGGCAAGCGGCTCCGCCGTCCCGACGCTCGCCGGCGCGACGGGAAATCCCCTCGGCGCGATCATCTACATGATCCTGGTCTCGGTCGTGATCGTCGCCATCGGCTACACGGCATGGATGCAGGGTTACGCCCGGGGCCGAACCTTCGTCACCGACATCCTGCGGTCCGGCACGATCGATCGCGTCCTGGTCGGCGCAGGCGTGCTGGGCAACATGGTCCTGGGGGCCCTCGCCGCCAAGTTCGTGGTCGTCAATCTCGCCCCCACCATCACGATCTCAGGCGCTCAGCTGAACATCCAGGCCGCGGTGTTGGACCCGCTCTTTCCCGGCGCGTTGGCCCTGGGCCTGGTGGTTCTGACCTGGTGGCTCTTGAGGCGGGTCAACCCGCTGGTGCTCCTGGCGATCTTCCTGGTCGGCTCGATTCTTGCCGCCTACCCGTTCTTCGGGCCGGGCCAGTCGAACGCGAGCGACTACTCGTACCAGGCCTGCACGTCGTCGCTGCTGCACCCGTACTCCCCGTGTGGAGCACCGCCCGCGCCGTCGGCCCAGCCGTAGACGGAGCAGATCGCCGGCCGGGTCGCAATCCGCTCGAGGTGGTCGGGGTCGCTGGCCACGCCCCGCTTCGCTTCTGCCCGCGCCCTTCGACCCCTCGGCCGGCCCGCTGCGGCCGGCCTCTTGGAGTCCCGTGCGACGGTCTCGGTTGCCCGGGAGGTGGCCTGTTCCAGTTCGTTGGGTAACATTCGAGCGTGCCGGATTTCTACGATTTCGCCCTTGCCAACTCCAGGTTGCCCGAGTTGCGGCAGACACTGCTATCGCTGCGTGCCCTCAAGTCCGAGGTGGCGACCTTGCGCGATCGCATCGTTGAGCTGAACACCCCGCAGGCCGTGGCGGGGGCGGTGGGCTCCACGTCCGGCGCGCCGGCCCGTTCCGAGGTCGATGCGGAGACGCAGCGATTGCGGATGCGGATGCAGGGTCTCGTCGATCAGATGATCGCCACCGTCGCCGAGATCGACAGCTGGCACATCCAGCTGCGAGAGATCGAGTCCGGACTCGTGGACTTCCCGGCCCTGGTCGCGGGCCGTCCCGTATGGCTATGCTGGCGTCTCGGGGAGGACGAGGTCGCGTGGTGGCACGAGGTCTCCACGGGATTCGACGGTCGGCAGCGGATGGAGGATCTGGTCTGACGGACGAGTCTCGAACGTCCAGGACGGCAGCCAATCCCGCGGCCAATCCCGCGGTCGAGTCGCGCCGACGCGGTTCCGCGACGATCATGCAGGGAGACCGACCAAAGGCCTACCGGCCCATCCCTCCCGAGCTCCGGCAGGCAGCCTTCGAAGACGGTCTGGCCGCCTACTCCCAGGGCAACTTCTTCGAGGCGCACGAGCTCCTGGAGCCCGCCTGGATGGGAACGTCCGACCTGGCCGAGCGCGCTCTCTATCAGGGGTTGATCAAGCTGGCCGCCGGCTATGTCCACGCCGTCCGGGGGAACCCGATAGGCGTGGCCCGGAACCTGCGCGGCGCTCGGACGCACCTGGAGACGTCTCTCTCGCTCGACGCGGAAGTGGCGACGAGTCGAGGGATCGACGTGACGACGCTCCTCGAGGCAATCGATATTCGGCTGGCGGCCGTGGGCCAGCTGGCCACGGACCTTGCCGAGGCGTCCGGCCCCCTCATCGATCTCCTGCCCGCGGCTCCGCCGATCCGCTAGACGCCGGCGAGGGCAGATTGCCGGGCACCATGCCGCGCAGACCGTAGACTCTGGCCGTGCCAGAAGCGCCCACCTCCTCAAGGCCCACAAAGGATTCGCGCGAGCGCCGCCATCACGCCGTGGCCCGCAGAATCGGGATGACGCCCGAGCAGCTCGTCATCGCCGTCGGGATCATGGCTGCGCTGGCGGTCGCGGCCCTCGATGGAACCGTGGTCGCCACCGCCATGCCAACGATCATCGGCAACCTCGGCGGTCTCTCCGAGTACGGCTGGGTCTTCTCGGCCTACCTGCTCGCCTCAACCGTGACCGTCCCTCTCTACGCCCGCCTTGCAGATATGTACGGTCGCAAGCCGATCTTCCTGACCGGGCTCGCCTTCTTCGTGGGAGGGTCGATGCTGTGTGGTTTCGCCGGCTCGATGGCCCAGCTCATCCTCTTCCGCACCATCCAGGGGCTCGGTGCCGGCGCGGTCCAGCCGATCTCGTTCACGATCCTGGGCGATGTCTTCGAAAGCGAGCAGAGGGCCAAGATCCAGGGCCTCTTCTCCGGGGTCTGGGGCGCGGCCGCCGTAGCCGGCCCGGCTGTCGGCAGCGTCATCACGACGACGATCGGCTGGCGGTGGGTCTTCTTCGTCAACGCTCCGGTGGGGCTGATGGCGGCGTTCCTGATCGGCCGCTTCCTTCACGAGAGTGTCGAGCATCACCGTCACCGGCTGGACCTCGTTGGCGCGGGACTCCTTACGCTCGGCCTGGTGTCGCTGCTGTTCGCCGCCACCGAAGGCGGGCAGCTGTGGGGCTGGACCTCGCCGATCACGATTGCGCTCGTCGCGGCCGCGGCTGCGCTGCTCGTCGCCTTCGGCCTGTGGGAACGCCGCATCGCCGAGCCGCTGATCGATCTCGAGCTGCTCAAGGTGCGGTTATCGCCGCCGGGCTTGCGATCGGCGCTCTCTCGGGCGTGGTGATGTTCAGCCTGTCGACGTACGTGCCGCCACTCGTCCAGGGAGTCATGGGCGGGAACGCCCTGCAGGCCGGCGTGGCTGTGGCCGCGATGTCGATGGGTTGGCCGATAGGCTCGATCACCGGCGGGCGGGCACTGCTGAGATTCGGGGCGCGGCCCACTGTGTTGGTAGGGACCTCGATGCTGGTGCTGGGAACCCTGGTCGTGACGCAGGCGACGCGTCCGGGCACGCTGGAGGGTGGGCTCCTGGTGGCGGCACTGGGCGAGGCGATCACCGGCCTGGGGATGGGCCTCTCCGCGACGACGATCCTGGTCATGGTCCAGGCGGCCGTGCCGTGGCAGCGCCGCGCGGTCGCCACGGGGCTGGTGCAATTCAGCCGCACGATCGGCGGGGCAGTGGGCGTGGGGCTTCTGGGCGGAATCGTGACCGCGTCGGTGGGCGGGGCGTCGGCGGTGATCCTCGACCCGATCGGGCGCAACTTCATCCCGGCGGCTCAACTCGCGGCGATGCGCTCGTCTCTCTCCGGCGGACTGGAGTGGGTCTTCGCAATCCTGGCCCTGGACGCGGCCATCGTGGCGTTGGTGGCCGTCCGGATGATGCCAGCGGTACGGATCGAGCGGCGGCGCCCACCCGGAGCCACGCCCCACGACGTCCCGGCCGCCCGGTAGCGCGCCGCCGCTACCTCACCGCCTCGACGGCGGCCGATCCCCGGGACGTGAGGTCCCGCTATTCCCCCGCGATCTCCACGCCCGGGAGGCCCCCCAGCCTCTTCGCCATGACCGCCACGGCCTCTGGATTCGAGTCGACCAGCAAGAAACGACGGCCCAGCTCGAACGCCGCGGCGCCCGCCGTTCCCGAGCCCGCGAAGAAGTCCGCCACGACCCCCCCGGCCGGACAGGACGCCGCGACGATCCGCCGCAGCACCGCCACGGGCTTCTGGGTGGGATAGCCCGTCCGTTCCGCGCCGCCGGGCGGGACGATCGTCTGCCACCACGTGTCGGTAGGGAGCTTGCCGCGCGCAGCTTTCTCCGGCCCAACCAGACCCGGAGCCATGTATGGGATCCGTTCTACGGCCTCCGCGTCGAACCAGTAGCGCTTCGGGTCCTTCACGTAGACCAGGATGTTGTCGTGTTTGGGGGGCCAGCGGCGTTTGGTCCGAGCCCCGTAGTCGTACGCCCAGATGACCTCGTTGAGGAAGCACTCTCGCCCGAAGATCGCGTCGGCAAGCACCCTGGCGTAGTGGACTTCGCGCGGATCGAGATGCAGATACAGGCTCCCGGTGGGCGCGAGAACCCGACGGATCTCGACCAGCCGGGGCTCCAGGAAGTCCAGGTAGTCGTCGTGGATGTCCAGGTAGCTCTGCGAGCCGAGCTGGACCGTCCGATAGCGCCGCCCCCCGAAGCCGACCCGGTCGCCCGCCACCTCGTCTCGTATCGTCCGCAACCGCCGCAAGGTCTGCCGCTTGCCCGTGTTGAACGGCGGATCGACGTAGACGAGGTCGATCGAATCGTCCGGCAGTGAGGCCAGCACCGTCAGGTTGTCGGCCAGCACGATCCGTCCGACGGCGCCGCCCAGGATGTCACTCACGGCGGGAGCGTAGCAGCCCGGCGCCCGGCCGCTCCGACTGGGGCCGCCCCGACTGGGGCCGCCCCGCCCGAGAGGCCTACTGCGGGTAGCTGCGGGTCAGCTTCTTCCAGAAGCGATGCGGGGCGTGAAAGGCGGGAGTGCCCGGCAGGAACATGTACGGGCACAGCCCCGCGACTACGTCGATCCCCTTCTCCTCGCAGAAGGCGATCGCCGTCTTGGTCTTCGCGCCTGGGCCCATTCCGCCGTACATCCAGACGTGCTTGACGCCGGCCTCGGCGCAGTCGTGGACGATCTGGTCGGTCGTCTTGGCGGAGGTCATGATGAGGACACCCTCGACCGGGGGCTGGATCTCCTGGACCTTCGCGTAGCAGGTCTGCCCATCCAGCTCCTTGACGCCCGGGTTGACGGGAACAGCCTCGTAGCGGCGCTGGCGGAGCTCCTGCCAGAGCACGTACGAGGTCTCGCGCGGGTTGTGGGAGACGCCGACGACGGCAACCCGCTTGAGGGCCAGGAAGTCGTCGACTTGCTTGAGCGTGGTCATGGGAACCTCGTATGCGAACTCAGCCCGGAGTCTGCCGTCCAGGCAGCCCTCCGCGAAGGGCTGGACGGCCCGATAGTAGGCCGCCACAAGTACGCCGGGCATCATCCCCTCGACTGATCACAGACCGCCCCTGCGAACGATTGGGCACCCGATTCCAACGTGACCGACGGCACTGGCAAGCTCGATGCGCCTCCGGCGAGCCTGAGCCATCTCGATCCCGCACAGGAGAGCGCCGCGATGATGGCGATCGTCGTGTACCGCAGCCACTCGGGCGTGACCCGCCGCTACGGCGAAGAGATCGCCGCGTTCGTGACCGCCAGGGGCGTCGCGGCGCAGGCAGTCTCCGTGGGCGATTGCGACATGGCCACCCTGGCCGACGCCGACTACCTCCTGCTCGGCTGCTGGACGAGCGGACTCTTCGTCATCCGCCAGCACCCCGACGACCCGTGGCTCGCGTTCGTGCGGGAGATGCCGGCCACGCCGCGGCCCAAGGTTGCGCTGTTCACCACCTACCAGCTGCGGACCGGCAGCCAGTTCCCGAAGATGCGGGCGGCGCTGGCAGGGAAGACCGCGTCGCCGCAGCTCGAGCTCAAGTCGCGCAACGGCCACCTCTCGGCCTCGGACGAGCGATCGCTGGAGCAGTTCCTGGCCTGACCGACGACGCCGGTCTCGCCGATCGCGAACGACCGACGACGCCGCGACTTCCCCTCGCTTGAGCGCGAGGTGCGCATTTCTCTGCCGAAGGGCTCGCGGTTACCCGAGACACGCCGCATGATTGGCGCAGCGGCCGCCGCCAGGGCGGTCAGCAGCAACCACTTCGTGGGAGATCCGGCATGGCCATTACCTTCGAGCATGTCCCGCACCCGCACATTGCCGCGCGCAAGAAGACGGGCCCGCCCAAGACAACGGACGAAAGCGTCGGCTTCAACGGCAAGATCGCGCTTGCACTCACGACCGTCGTCGGCACGATGTGGTGCGCCTACGCCTTTGCCGTTCTGGCCCTCATCGCCCTGCCATCCGCAATCAAGGACGGCAGCCTCCTCGCCATCATCCAATGGATAAGCCAAACCTTCATCCAGCTGGTGATGCTCTCGGTGATCATGGTCGGCCAGAACATCCTGGGCAAAGCCTCGGACAAACGGGCCGAGATGACCTACAAGGACGCGGACGCCACCTTGGAAGAGGCCGAGCAGATCCAGGCGCACCTCAAGGTGCAGGACGCCGCGTTGAACACGATGCTCGACAAGGTTTTGGCACTCGAGGCGGCCCTCACCAAGGCCAAGGCCAAGCCGTAGGAAGCGTCCGCCATATCGGCCGCCACCGGACGCGGCTAGTCGGTTGTATCTGACTGGTCGTCCTGGGGGTGCGCCGGGGAGCGAAGAGCCTCGTGGGTTCCAAGCCACGAGGTGGACGCCGTCGCCCAGTAGGTCGCCATCGCCTCGAGGCGGGGAGCGTACTCGGCGCGCGCAGTCTCGAACGCGCGCCAGGCCCGGTCGCGCGGCGCGAGATTGTACCCGGCGTCTGCGAGTCGATCGCAGGCCGCATCGAAGGCGGCTCGGTCGAGGCGCGACTCTTCCGTCCCGTCCTTGCCGCCGGCCGCATCTGCCCGATAGCCGAGATTGGAGATGTCCTCGGCGAGGTGGGATCCGGCACGCCTGAATAGCTCGGCCTCGCCGGTCGGCACGCCCTCGATCGTGGTCAGTACCAGGCTCGCCGCGTCCAGAACGGTTCCCAAGGAGCTGATCCAGGACAGGTTGTCGTGGCTCGACCGGAAGAATCCCAGCAGGGGATAGGCGACGTGGCTGTCCAGGACTTCGGCTGCCCAGCTCTCCCATGCGGCGAATAGCTCCGGCATGCGGCTCATCAGACCGAGCCGGGCGTAGGTCTCCAGGAGCGCCACGGCGGACGGCGGTGCGCCGGCTGCACCCTGGAGCCTCACGACCTGGACCTCTCGGCGCTGATACGAGCCGTACAGCGAGAAGAGGAAGGTCACCACGAGAGCCACAACGCCCAGGCCGCTTGCGGCAGCGAGCACGACGGCGATGCGTGCGAGAGGTCCGGCGGCTGTGATGTCACCGCCCAGGGTCAGGACGGTCGTGGCCGCGAAATAGAGCGCCGTGCCGAGGTCCGCTGGGACCGGGCGGAGCTGGTCGCGCAGGCCGAACCCGATTAGGCCGAAGCCGAGAATCAGTGCGGCGAGCCAGGCCACAAGCAGCAAGGCAGTCGCGGCCGGCGCATACAGGCCGAGGAGGGTCTCGTGTCGCCGCCCGCCGCGCCCATTACCGATCGCCCGGACGACCCGCCATGAGATCCAGACGACGTATCGCCCGATCCGGAACCAGCCGGGGGTGGGCCGGGGCACGACGATCGACTCGAACAGATCCCAGTAGACCAGACCGACCAGCAGGATGCCCAGGATCAGGTAGATCGCTTCCATTGCCGGCGATCATCGCACTTCGCGGCGACGCGTCGCGCGGCAGGCCGGCGCCCAGTCCGTCTAGTGGATGGACTCGATCACGCGCAGCCCGATCAACGCCGCGGCGACCAGGATCGTGGTCCACAGCAACACGCCCGCATACATCCACAGCATCAGGGCACGTCTTGGGGCGCCGAGAATCAGGGCTACCGCCGTCCCCATCGGCGGTGTCATGAACAACGGCGACGCCAGGCCCCATCCCGGAACGCCGTAGCGCAGCCAGATGGCGTAGATCCGGCCCTTCCTGGGAGCGGGCTCTCTGCCGCCTCGGTGCAGCAGGCGGTAGCGGATTGCGTCCCCGCCGAACGCCACCAGGGTCACGCTGCAGAACGCTCCCGCAGCGGTCATGAGCCAGACTATCGGCGCCGGCAGGCCAAGGGCCAGGCCCGTGGGTACGGCGAACCAGATCTCGATGAACCCGACGGCGAAGACCGCCAGCAGCGGCACGGAACTCCTCCTGGGCGGCTCCAGCGGGACCCGGCCGGGCTGGGGAAGCTGACTCGGCGGCAGTCGATAGCTCGCGCGTGCCGCGAACAATAGCGGACGCGCCGCCGCAGAGTCGTCAGCGTGTGGCGGCTGCACGGCCTCCGTGAGCGGGTAGTAGCCGCGCCACGAGCGACGTGAGACTATCGCCCCCGCATCTCAACGTTTGAGATACGCGTGGCACCGTATGCTTGATTTGTCGACAGCCGTCGTAACGGGTTGTCGTCGTCTCGCGTCTATCGACGACCGATACCACCACCGGTCCACCTGCTCACGCGTTCGCTGACCTGGCAGCCATTCGTCGGTCGACGTGGTAGAAAGAACGGACATGACAACGGACGAGATAGACCTGGTCGATCAAACCTTGCGCCCGGCGACGAGCGCCTCCGCCGGGCAATCGGTCTCGCCGGAGTTCAACCAATCTGAGTCGGACTTGTCCCCGAGCGGCGCCGTCACCGCCACACCATCGGTTGCGCCCGAGATCGCCTGGCCCGATCCGGAAGCACCGGCAACCGCCCCGGTCTCCGTCGTGCACAAGCGTCGATTCCGCCTGCGCAACCCGCTCGCCCGGTCCAGTACGGACACGCGGCGGCGATTCCGGCCGGCGTGGTTCATGGTTGCCTTCGTACTGGGCGCGCTGGTCTCCCTCGCCCTCTTCGCGGCCGTCGCTCTCGGTCTCTCCAGCTACTACAACAGCCGGGCCCTCCCCGGTGTGCACGTCGGTTCGGTCGACGTGTCGGGTCTGAGCCGCGACGAAGTGATCGCCAAGCTGCAGACGGGTTACGCCTATCTCGGCCAGGGCGAAGTGACCGTCACAACGCCGGTCGGGACGGCCACGATCACATATCAGCAGGCGGGCCGCGGACCCGATCTGGAGGTCATGGCCGACGCGGCCATGTCGGCCGGGCACACCGGCAGTCCGTTCGGCGACGCCGCCTCAGTCGTCCGGTCCGCCATCAGGGGCCAGTCCGTCCCCGTGGTCGTCAGGCTCGACCCCAGGGCGCTTGCGACGCATATCCATCCGCTGGTAGGCACCAGCATCCTGCCTCCCCAGGACGCGCAGGTGACGCTCAAGAGCGGGAAGTTCACATTGTCGCCATCGACAGGTGGATTCGGGATCAACGAGCTGGCCATCTCCAGCGCGATTGTCGACAAACTCACGCAGCCGGATGCCCCGGCCGATCTGCAGGCGGGCGGTACCTTCGTGGCCCTCGACCCGCAGATCAGCGACAAGAATGCCCAGAACGCGATCGCCGCGGCCCAGAAGATGACCGTGGACGTGGCCCTGGTATGGAATGGCGCCCCGCCGGCTCAGAGCCCGGCCCCGAGTGGGAGTGCCTCTCCGAGTGGGAGCGCCTCTCCGACCCCAACTCCCACTCCAACTCCCACTCCAACTCCCACTCCGAGCCAATCATCGGTCCCGGCCAAGGTCTTCACGATCGATGCCCAGACGATCCGCGGCTGGATCGTCTTCGGCGCCAAGCCAGACGGCAGCTACGGTCCGACGATCGATCCCGCCATGGTGCAGGCATACCTCTTCGCCCTCGCGCCGAAGGTCGCGACCGCGCCCGTGGAGCCGTGGGTCGTCTATGACAGTTCCGGAACGCCGGTGAGCCTGAAAGGCGGCAAGGACGGGGCCAGCGTCGACGTGGGAGCGACTTCTCAGGCCATCGAGACCTATCTCGACAGCCTGGTCTCGGGCGGGAACCCCGGACCCAATGTCGCCATCGTCACGGCGCCGATCCACCCCCAGATCACGCTCGACAGCCTGAGTGGAATGGTCAAGATCGGCGCAGGCAGCTGGACGACGATCTTCTATCCGGACATCAGCAACGGCAACGGCGCGAACATCCGGACGCCGGCGAAGCTCCTCAACGGCCAGGTCGTCAATCCAGGCCAGCAGTTCAGCTTCCTGCAGGCCGTGGGCCCGATCGACTCGGCTCATGGATACACGATGGGCGGCGTCATCAAGGGCGGCAAGAGCGACCACACCGGGGCCATGGGCGGCGGCATCTGCTCGGCTTCCACGACCATGTTCAACGCCGCCGCGCGGGCCGGCCTCCAGATCGACGAGCGCCACGCGCACTTCTACTACATCTACCGCTATCCGGTCGGGCTCGACGCCACCGTGTACTCCGATGGCACTTCAACGTGGGATCTCAAGTGGACCAACGACACGCCGAACCCGATCCTGATCCGGGCCTACTCCACCTACGGGAACCAGAGCACGATCACCATCGAGCTTTGGAGCAAGCCGATCGACCGAAAGGTCACATTCACTCCCGAGTTCAAGGCGAACGTCGTTCAGCCCGGTGACAGCACTGTGTACGTAACCAACCTGAAGCCGGGTCAGCAGAACCGCGCGGAATACCCCACGATCGGTTTCTCCACCTCCAGGACCCGCACCGTGACGGACGGCACCGGCAAGGTGATCCACACCGACACGTGGAATTCCAGCTACACCAAGGTGGATGGGATCCTGCAGATCGGAGTCGCTGCGGCTCCGCCCGCGCCTGCCCCGACTCCGCCGCCGGTCGAGCCGGCCCCGACTCCGCCGCCGGCTCCGACGCCGGCCCCGACCCCGGCTCCGGCGACACCGGCTCCGGTTGTGACGCCGGCCCCCTGACCCCTCGCCGAGGCCTGGTGCGACCGCCGCTGCCGCGATAAGCGAACGTGGAAAGGAGAAGCATGCCGTCGTCCGACCGGGTTCGGTGGGGCATCCTCGGCCCCGGGCGCATCGCGTCCAGGTTGATGCAGGATGCCGGTCGAGGGTCCAACTTCAGCGTCGTAGCGGCGGGCAGCAGGAGCCTCGATCGGGCCGGGGAGTTCGCGTCGAGGTTCGGGATTGCCCGGGCCTACGGATCCTACGAGCAGTTGCTGGCGGATCCGGAAGTGGACGCGGTCTACATCGGAGTCCCGAATTCGCTTCACCACCCCATGACGCTGATGGCCCTCGCGGCCGGAAAACACGTCTTGTGCGAGAAGCCCTACTCGCGCCACCCGGAGCTGGTTCTGGAGGCCTTCGATGCCGCGGAGGTCGCCGGGCTGCTCCTGATGGAGGCGTACATGTGGCGCCACTCTCCGCGGACGCGCCGTTTCATGGAGCTGCTGCCCGAGGTGGGCGAGCTCGTGTCGATACGCTCGACATTCAGCTTCCCGTTGACATACACGGGCGACGCCCGGCTCGCACCCGCCCTGGATGGCGGCGTGCTCATGGACGTGGGCGGCTACCCCATCAGCGGTTCTCGTCTGGTCACCGGTGCCGAGCCGGTGCGGGTGTTCGGCGAGCAAACCCTCGGTCGGTCGGGCGTGGATGAGCGATTCTCGGGACTGCTGCGGTTCCCGTCCGGTCTGGTCGCCGAGATCACCGCCGACTTCAACTCGGTCCAACGCTCGCTCGAAGTCGTCGGCACGAAGGGCACGCTCCTGTCGCGCGACCCCTGGCTGAGCGAGCTTGGTGGGATCGAACTGAACGGCCGCTCGGAGCCAGTCGTCCCGGATGACGCCTATCGCCTCGAGATGGAGAACCTCAGCGCCGCGATTCTGGGCCGTGGGCAGCCGCTCCTGGGCAGGGCCGACGCGCTCGCGCAGGCGCAAACAATCGACGCGCTGTACCGCTCGGCCGAATCCGGCGAGGCGGTTTCGCTGGAGCGCTGACTCGCACGTAGACGCCGAGCCGACGTCTCTGGACGCCAGAAGACGTACGATCCTCTGGCTTGACCGTGACCTGACTCGTGGGCCCTCCGATCGAGGGCAATGGCATTGCGTGTACGCCGCGGCGCCGCGCAGGACTAGGTACGAGAGGAGCCGAGCGTGATTCCAGCCCCAACGATGACGGACGTTCTGGAGGCGCGGCGGCGGATCTCCACGTACCTTCGGCCCACCCCGCTCTATTCCCATCCGGCCCTTTCCGAGCTCGTTGGCACCGACGTCTGGGTCAAGCACGAGAACTACCAGCCATTCGGCGTCTTCAAAGTGCGGGGCGGGATCAACCTCGTCTCGCGGCTCACTGACGACGAACGACGGGCCGGAGTCACCACCGCCTCGACCGGTAACCACGGGCAATCGATCGCCTATGCCGCGCGCCTCTTCGGCGTCAAGGCCGTGATCGTGGTGCCCGAGGGAGCGAACCCGGTCAAGGTCAAGGCCATGGAGCGTTTCGGCGCGCAGGTCGTCGCCTCGGGCAAGGACTTCGACGAGGCCCGCGAGCACTGTGCCCGCCTCGCCGCCGAGAAGGGCTATCGGATGATCCATGCCGCCAACGAGCCGCTCATCGTGGCCGGCGTCGCGACCGCGACCCTCGAGGTGCTCGAGGAGCAGCCCGACGTCGACGTGATCATCGGTCCGGTCGGAGGCGGCAGCGGAATGGCGGGCGCCTGCGTCGTGGCCGGCGCCATCGCCCCGAACGTCCAGCTCATCGCCGCCCAGGCGGCGGCCGCACCGGCTGCCTACCGATCCTGGCGAGAGCGCACGATCGTCGCGGATCAGATGGGCACCGCGGCGGAAGGCGTTGCAACTGGGCTTGGGTTCGAGTACACGCAGCGGATCCTCTGGGACGGCCTGGACGACTTCATCCTCGCCTCAGAAGAGGAGATTCGCCGCGCGACCATCCTCATGATCGAGGGCACCAGGAGTCTGGTCGAGGGAGCCGGAGCGCTCCCTCTCGCGGCGGCACTCAAGATCCGCGACCGCCTCGCGGGTCGTAAGGTGGCTCTGATGTGCACCGGAGGCAACATCAGCCCCGATCAACTCAGAAGCCTGTACGCCTGACCGCTTGCGGGTCTTGCCGTCTGAGAAGGCGCCGAGTACTAGCTCGCCACGGACCGCCTGATCAGGCTCGTCAGCTCGCGGTGCCAGGCCACGTCGCGCCACATCCCGACGAACTGCGGCTCGCAGAAGTTGCTCGTCGCGATCGCCGCCCAGCGGCCCGTCTCCGCCGCGGTCCGTACTCCCAGCTCGCAGAGCTCCTTGATCAGGGCCCAATCGAGGCCCGGCAGGTCCCGCCATTCGACCAGGGCCCAGCATTCGGTCGTCGCTGTCGGTCGATCGAGCTCGACCGACAGCTGGGCGGTTTCGTGGATGAGTCGCACCAGCTCGGCCCGCCAGTGGTCTCGTTCGGCCTCGTAGAGCGGCTGAGCGTGCTCCTGGAGCATCCGGTAGCCGCGCAGGCCCTGGGTCGGATAGTCGTAGTTGAACCGCTCGTAGAATTCCGACGCCTGGGCCATCCATATATGGGGCTCGAGGAAGTCGAGGAAGCCAAGATCCCGACGCGCCCACCGCTTGTTGGGCAAGACCGAGAAGGTCAGTGGCAGTCCTCGCGAGTACGGGCGGAGTGCCGCGATCGCAGCCCTCATCCAGGCCATCGCCGGCTCCGTGCTCCAGTCGTCGTAGCCGGCGCCGGCCGGCTGCTCCTTGAAGAAGGGCGCCCAGTTCGGATGCGGCCACTCGTTGCAGAGATCCACGTAGAGGAGCGCGTCCAGGAGGCCTTCGTTCTCGAGTAGATCGAGCGTGCGCGCCCAGGCAGCTGCATGATCCTGTGGCGAGCCGATTCGAAGGCGAGCTTCCGTGGCGTCCTGTGGGAACCAGGTCGACAGCCCAACAGCCACGCCGCGACCGCGGCAGAGCCGGATGAAGTCCGCCAGGGCAGGCCACGGCCGAGCGCGCACCGGCAGAGGGGCGGCCCAATCGTGGCAGTCGGCGCCGGGTATGAACTCCCATTCGGCGTCGGGGTCCACGGCCAGCATGTGCGGGAAGGCCTCGAGCCGAACGGCGTCGTACCCGCGCTCGACCAGCTCGTCCAGGGCTCGATCCCAGTCCTCGAAACCGGCCCCCGGCCAGCGGCGCAGGAGCCAGGAGATGTCCCACATGGTTGTCGCGCGCGGATGGCGGAGATCCAGGTCTGGCATGACTCCCTCCGTTCTGGAGTCCGAGCCGGTGCAAACCCTGAGGCAGGGCGCGTGGCCGGAGGTTCAGGGGAACCGCGGGTAGGCTGCCTGGAGGGGATCGAACTCCTCTCGCCGGCAGACCAGCTTCTGGGTCCACTCGGCGAGGCGTCGGCCCAGACGTCGGCAGGCCTCGCGCTCCCCGTCGTTACGCGGACGGCCCGCGCAGACGGCACCGTAGTGCAGAGTCTGCCCCGGCGCGGTGTAGTCCGGAACACCGAAGACCAGCAGGCCGAAGTTCATGAGCACTACCTGCAGAGCGAGGCAGGTGAGCTCGCCGCCGCCGGCGAGACCTCCCTCGGACGAGAAGGCGCAGCCGATCTTGCCGTCTATTTTCGACCACAGTGGGTAGGCGACGACGTCCCACCAGCGCTTCATCTCCCAGGCGATCGAGCCCAGGTAGGTGGGTGAACCCACCGCGATCCCATCGCACCACACGAGGTCGTCGGCAGTGGCCTCCTCCACGCTCCTGAGCCGGACTTCCGTATCCGGCACCGTGCCGGCGCCTTCCGCGACGAGGTCGGCCATCAGCTTGGTGTGACCTTCTTTGCTGAAGTACAGGACGAGAACGCGGGCCGGACCAGCGGGGCTGTCTTGCATGCCAAGAAGTATGTCAGCAGTGGCCCACTAACAGGGCGGGGTGCTCGCCTTGCTGGCTGGCGGCTGTCGGCCGCGGTCTTTCGGGCGCACTGGGTCAGGCTGGCACGATCCGTCGTGAGGCTGAACCGGCCCGTCGCCCGGACCGCGGACCTTACCGCCGATTCTGAGGCCGTGGAGGCCAGGGGCGGCCGCGACCGAGGCGGTGTTGCGACCAACGGAAGGCGACCTGCCGTCGTTCGCCCGAACAGGGGCGTGAGAACGACGACGCGGGCATCGCCAACCGGATCGCGGGACGGACCCGGATCGCGATCCCCGTATTCTCGAGGATCCCGAGGGCAACCGGTTCTGCGTCGTCGACGCCTCCGAACGCCCCGACGAGTAGCCGCTGGCTACGGCCGGGTTCGTTATCCTTGTGAGGGGGAATGTGGCCGGCCGGCCCTACGCCGAACCCTGAGGCTGTGCCGCCCATCGGTCCAGGAGGATGTCAGTGAGAGTCCTGTTCGTCGGTGGCACCGGCCTCATCAGCACGGCCTGCACTCGCCTGGCCCTCGATCGCGGGATCGAAGTCGTCCACCTCAACCGCTCCAGCGGCGACCACCCGATCGAAGGCGTGACCACGCTCGTCGCCGACGTGCACGACGAAGCCGCGGCCGAGCGGGCACTGGCCGGTCGGAGATTCGATGCCGTCGTGGATTGGATCGCCTACGGCGTCGAGGACATCGAACGCGACATCCGTCTCTTCCGCGATCGGACCGACCAGTTCATCTTCGTCAGCTCGACGAGCGCATACATGAAGCCGCTCGGCCAGTGGCTCATCCGCGAGGACACGCCCCTCGCCAATCCCTACTGGGACTACGCGCGCGGCAAGATCGCGGGCGAGGAACGCTGCATGCGGGCCTTGCGTGAGGAAGGCTTCCCGATCACGATCGTGCGGCCGGCGCACACTTACGGCAACTGGTCGATGCCGCTAGCGGTGAGCAGCTGGCAGAAGCCGTTCAGCCCGATCGCGCGGTGGCGGGCCGGCAAGGCCCTCATCGTCCCCGGCGACGGGCAGACGCTCTGGACTCTCACGCACAACAGCGACTTCGCGGTCGGGCTCGTGGGCCTGCTCGGTCGCCGGCAGGCCGTCGGCCACGCGTTCCACATCGTGTCCGACGAGGCCCTGACCTGGGACGAGATCCACCGGCAGACGGCGGCTGCGGCCGGTGTGGAATGCCGGATCGTCCACATCCCCACCGACTTCATTGCCGCCTGCCGTCCGGAGATGAGCGGCCGGCTCATCGGCGACGCCTCTGTCTGCACCGTGTTCGACAACAGCAAGATCAAGCGGTTCGTGCCCGACTTCCGCCAGACCGTGCCCTACGCCCAGGGCATCAAGCAGACGATCGCCTGGTACGACGCCGACCCCGCTCGCCAGGAAGTGGATACCGAGATGGACGAATGGATGGACCGCCTGATCGCCGCCTACGAAGCCGGTCTGGCGAACGCGCGGGCCGCTTTCGGCCGTTGACGGGCCCTGGTATCCGCAGACCTCGCGGGAGCGGACCGGTGAGCAGGATCCGATCGATTCGAAAGAGCCGTGGTTGGCGCACTCTGGCGGCGCTGGGCTGCGCCGCGGCGGTTGCCGCCGGCTCCGCCGGCTGCTCCCCGGCCGCGACTCCCTCCTCGGGTGTCACTCTCGCTCTCACGCACGGGATGCTCATCGACGGCACGGGGGCCGCGCCTGTCGCGGATGCCACCGTCCTGATCGCCGGCGACAAGATCGCGGCAGCCGGACCCGCCGCCGCCACCTCCATCCCTGCCGGCATACGGTTGGTCGTCCACGGCGGGACGATAGTCCGCGACGAGCTTTGATCTCTTACGCCGCTCGAACCGCCAGACTGAACCCGTCGCCGGCGGCGACCGCCTTGAAGTCGACGAGGCGCCATGGATGGGCGGCCTCGCCCTGCCGCTGGCCCCCGCCGCCCCACGAGATCACATCCCCGGCGGCCCGCAGGGCCACGGCATGGAAGGCCCCTGCCGAGATCGCGGTCACATTCGCAAGGCCCGCGGGCACGTCGAGCTGGCCGTAGGTGTTGTCGCCCCAGGCGGCGACCGTGCCGTCGGCGAGCAGGGCGACACAGAAATCGCCCCCCGCGGAGATCGCGGTCGCCGGCCCGAGTCTCGACGGAACATCCAGCTGACCGTATGTGTTGTCACCCCACGCCACGATGGTCCCGTTTCGCAGCAACGCGAGACCGTGGTAGTCGCCGGCGGAAATGGATGTCGCGTCGGCAAGCCCGGATGGGACGGGTGTCGCACCGTAGGTGCTGTCGCCCCACCCGACGACCGTTCCGTCGGCCATCAGAGCAAGGGCGAATCCTCGGCCGGCCGCTATCGCCGTGACTCCCGCCAGGTCGGGCGGAACCTCGGTCTGGCCGAGATTGTTCGTGCCCCACGCCGCGACTGTGCCGTCGGGGCGCAGGGCAAGGCTGAAGCCATCGCCGGCCGCCACGGCCATCACCCCGGACAACCCATCGGGAACCTCCACCTGGCCGACAGAATTGTCACCCCAGGCGCCCACCAGGCCGTTCTCGTCGAGCGCAAGGGCGTGGTCGGCGCCGGCCGCGACCGCCACGATGGTGCTCATCACGATCGGCTCGCCACCCGCCTGCTCCGCTTCGTCCCCCCAGGCAAAGATCTCGTCAGGGGCTCCGCGCTCGTAGCTCACGGCACCCCGAGCGGCCGACCATACCGGCACGGCGAAAGCCAGCAAGAGCAACGCGCCGCCTGCCAGCCCGTAGAGAGAGTTCGGCCCAATCGCCAGGCCGCTGCCCGTCGGGAGGCTCGACGTCGCCCTCCCTGGAAGGTCGCCGGCCATTATCTGATCGAAGGTGGCGAAGGAGAGCAGCGCGGCCCCGGCCGCGGCACATTGCCAGAACCGACTGCGCGCCTCCCCGACCACCATTGTCGCAACGCATGAGTAGGCCAGCAGCAGCAGGCATGCGAACTCGAGCGGCAGCGCCGCGCCGCCGACACTCGCGACCAAGGAGAGCGCGTCCGGGCCGGCGGCCGCCGGCTGAATTGCCGGAACGCGCGTGGGAACCGAGCGACTGATGTCGGCCATCCAGGCCAGGAGTGTGAGGGCGGCAACGAGCTTTGCCATGTCGGCCAGGGTCAGCGAGCTCTTGCGTGCCCGCTCGAAGCCGTACGCCACGATCGCCGGACCGACACATGAGATCACTGTCACGGCGGCGACGGCCACCGCCGATGCATACCCGAACTGGTCCATGAGCCCCGGAGACAGCCGCACGATCCACCAACCGAGCCCTGCTATCGCCGGTAGCGTCGACCAGACGATCACCCCCGCCAGAACGAGCCTGAAGGATCGCTGGGTGGTCGAGCCCCAGATCAGGACGCCCGCAGGAAGGAGCGTGAGAGCGGACGTTGACGCGAGTCGAAGAGCCAGATCGAACAAGACCGACAGGGACCAGGCCCCGGCTGATACTGCGTCCACGAGCGCCATGCCCGCCTGGACCAGGGCGAGCAGCACGAAGAACAGCATCGGCGGCGTGGCCCGGTCCAGCAGCCGACGCAGGCGGGGAACGCTTCGAGCGTAGCGTGGCGGTTCCGGGTACACGGGGCAGCCGTCCAGCCGGTCGTCGACTATGAGCCCCAGGGGTGGTGGCCCAGAATCCCGCCAGTCACGGTCCAGCAGGACGAGCCGATCACGTGAGGGCAAGTTTCGCTGATCCGGCAATTCGAGGATCTGGCCCGACGAGGCGTCGCGCTCCCCCTCCCGCGACGCGGCCGGCGGCCAGCTCTCGTCCCATCTTGCTCTCAGGCGATGTTGCCGCACACCCGTGCCCTCCGGTCTCCATCAGGGACCAAGCGCATCAATGCTAGACGTGTCCGACACGTGTTTCCATAGGCCGAAGGGGACCACCCCCGGCCCCCGCGAGCTGTTGCGCCAGGAGGGATTTGGGCGCGTGAGAAACAACAACGTGTCACCGGCTCGCCGGGCCGGCCGGTCAACCGAGCCACCGATGCCTCCGATACACTCGTCGGACTCGCACCGCCGGAGCCACACTTGGGAACCCCTCGGTTCTGGAATCGGATCCCGTTTCTGAAGCCACTCCCCGACAAGGGGGCGTCGCCGCACGAGACGCAGGCAAACGCCGTCCTTCGTCCGGTTGTCTTCGGAGCGAATGACGGGCTGGTCAGCAACCTGGCCCTGGTGATGGGCGTCGCCGGCGCAAACCCGGCCCCCGGGGTGATCGTTCTCGCGGGCGTGGCCGGGCTGCTCGCCGGCGCCTTCTCGATGGCGGTCGGCGAGTACATCTCGGTCCGATCGCAACGCGAACTTCTCGACCACCAGCTCGCGTTCGAACGCACGCAGATTCGTGACACGCCCGATCAGGAGCGTGAGATCCTCGCCCGCGTGTACTAGGGGCGCGGGTTCACGAAAGAGGAGGCATCCCATTTCGTGGACCGGGTATTCGCCGACCCGGAGCATGCAGCCACGCTGCTCATATTCGAGGAGGTCGGGCTTGACGCCCGCTCCATCGGATCACCGGTCGCAGCGGCGGGAAGCTCGTTCGTCGCCTTCACGATCGGCGCGCTCGTGCCGCTCGTTCCGTACGTACTGCTCGCCGGCGGAACCGCGTTTGGGACGAGTCTGGGCTTGAGCCTTGCGGCGCTCGCACTGCTCGGCTACGGCATCAGCCGCCTGACGCACCGCCCGCCGCTCTACGCGAGCGCGCGCCAGGTCCTCCTCGGTGCCGCCGCCGCAGCCGTCACGTTCGCCGTCGGCACGATCATCGGCGTTCAGACGGGCGGCTGACCAACCTAGATTCCGCCGGCGATCTTCTTCGCGGCTGCCGCGACGGCATCTGCGTTCACGCTGGTCCCCGAAACCGTCAGTGAGATCAGGGTGCTGCCTTTGATGAAGACGACGGTCACCGCGTTGGCAGTCTTCGTCTCGAAGCCTCCGCCATCGCCGAGGCCGGGGATCGTCTCGATGACCGACTGCAACATTGAGGCCTTGATCTCGCTCGCGGGGGCAGCAGCTTTCAACTCCTGCGCAATGAGTAAGACGCCATCGGTCGTGATATTTCCCCACGTACAGGTCGTCATTGTCGACGACGGCGCGTCCGCCACGACGACGTTCACGGGGCCGGGGTTCGCGACCAACGCCGCGGCATCGGATGCGCTCAGGAACTTGCAGGTGTCGCCGCCGGCGACGGGCGCGGATGCGGGTGTCGCAGTCGCGGATGCGGGAGTCGCAACCGGGGTACCGGCAGCCGTCGTCACGCCGGACGCCGGCGTCACATCTGCATTGGCGCCCGCCCCAACTGACGCCGCGGCACCGGGGCTCGAAGTGCTGCCGCTTGCGCCGCATCCCGCGATCGCGGTCGCAAGGACAAGCAGGACCGCGCCGGTCATGAGTCTCTTCATGTTCGACTCCTTCACGAGATGCTTACGCACCGTGTTCCGGCGCTGAGCCGGCTCTTATCGGGTCAGACCCTCGCTCTGACGGTCGACCGCGTGAAGGATGGCGCGGGATTGAAGCCGCCCCTTGCACCGGGAGTTCCCCGAGATGCTCCGGCGCGTCGCCGAGTGGATCACCGCCACTGTGCGCGGCTCCGACCCGGAACGGAAGCTCCGGTAGGTTCAGTCCCACCTGATGGAGTGGCGGTCCCATCGTCCGGGCGCCCCGCGGGCAGCTCGCCAAAAGCTGGGGCCTTCCGATCCGCGCTCATGCCGGGTTTCTCCGTAGTGACGGCGATACTTCGGTTCGAATTCATTTCTCTGGTCTCCTATTCGGGTCGGGGCGACAGGATGACGACCGCGGTCTCTCGGGACCGCATTGCGGCGTAGGCATCGAGATCCTTGTCGTAGGTGGCCTGCATCGCCCAGAGGCGCGGCCGCTCGTCCTTTTCCGCTGCACGTGCGTGGACCGCGCGCGACCCACCGGGCAGATCGACGGTGACGTCGGGCTGAGCCTGCAGGTTGAGCCACCAGGCGGGCTCGGGGTCGGCCCAACCGTTCATGGCCATGGTGACCAGGTCGGGACCGTCCTCGAAGTAGCCGAGGATGGCCACTCGCTCCTCACCGCTGCGGCGCCCGACCGTGTGCAGCCGCATCATGCCCCAGCGGTTGGCGGTCGCGGTGCGGAGGCCGAGCCGGCCCCGGGTGACCGAAGAGAGACCACGCTGCAACGTCCAGAACAAGCGTATGAACCAGCGCGGCGGGAGAGACGGTGCTTTGGCTGATGCTTCCGTGGGCATAGTGAGCTCCTTCCGGTGCGAGGTTGTGGTGTCCGGCCGAGGCCTGGACCGGTGGTCGGTGGGTCGGTACTCGGCCGGCGGAGGCCGGGGCCGGCGGTCGGCAGATCAGCCCTGTTCGTCCGGGTACTGGAAGACCTCGTCGAGGCGAACGTTGAAGACCCGGGCGATCTGGAAGGCCATCTCGAGCGACGGCGAGTACTTGCCCTGTTCGATGGCGATGATCGTCTGGCGGGTGACACCGACTCGATCGGCCAGGTCCGCCTGCGTCATCTCGCCGTTGGCGAACCGCAGCGTCCGGATCGAGTTGGTGACGTGCGTCGGCTTTACCACTTCTGGAACGGTCCGTGATAGGCGGCGATCTTCGTGACCGACGCGCCCAACGAGCCGAGGATGCCGGCGAAGTAGATCGCGTGGCCTATCCAGAACCGGTCCGCCGCGGCCATGGTCAGCACGAGGACCCCGATGGCGCCGGCGATGATCAGGTAATTCCCCACCCTTTCGCCGAAAGCGTCGACCTCCTTGTCGCGCTGGTCATGCTTGTCGGCCTCTTTGGGGTTGGTGGCGGCGGCGATGACGTTGCCCACGACGTTCAGGACGACGAAGCCGACGATCGAGTAGATCATGGGCTGGACCCAATCGATCTCGGCCACCGGCTTGCTCAGCGCCTGCGCGAGCGTCCACGTCCCGTACGTGGCCAGAGTAGCCACCGCAACCACCACGACGACCCAGTTGCTCTTCTCCAGGAATGCCATCTGCCCTCTCCACTGTCAAAGATTGTTGACATCGGCAATGTAAAGCACCGCAGACACGATGTCAAGTATTCTGTACACCAATTTCCGCCGGGTCCGATGAGCGATCGGGAAGGAACTACAAGGAGACAGACGTTTTCGGTCCAGACGGCACGGTTCGGGTGGCGGCAAGCCGATCGGGCGCAGGACACCGGGAAGCGCCGCGCTACCCAGTTCGGCGGGACGTGCGGAGCGCGTCAGCGTCGGTTAGCTGACCGTGACCTCGAGCCCTGCCGGCGCGACCGAGAAGTCCACGAACCGAGCGCGGTCATTCGGCGGCTCGGACTCGAGCCGCTCTCGGATGCGTCGTCCGGCCGCGGCGTCGCAGGCGCACATCACCATGAAGCCGCCCCCGCCCGCACCGAGGAACTTCGCCGCCACCAGATCCCTGCCGCAGGCCGCCAGCATCGCATCGATCTCGGGCGTGCTCACGCCGCCGTCGAGTTGCTTGTTCAACCGCCAGGAGCGCGCGATGCATCGCGTCATGCCCGGCAGGTCATGGAGCTGGACCTCGGCATAGAGCCGTCTGGCGTTCGTTCGCAGACCTTCGAGCGTTCGGATCGTCTGGGCCCGTCCGACGAACATGTCCTCGACGATCTCCTGAAGGATCCCTTTGGCGACGCGGGTCACACCCGTGTAATAGAGAAGCAGGGACCGGTTCACGTGATCATCGAGGAGGCGATGGGGGAGATAGCGCACGGTTGGGGACTGGCTCAAGCCAGGGCGCGTCTCGATGAGCTTGAGCCCGGGGAACAGTGCGCCGGCCTGGTCCTGCCAGCCACCGCCCGACGTGAGCAACTGCTCGACGCCGAGGACGCGATCGTAGAGGGAGAGCTCGTCCCATTCGAGGCCGCAGGCGCGGCTGATGGCTCCGAGCAGCGTCGACGCGAGGATCGACGACGTTCCCAGCCCGGATCCCTTAGGGACCGCGCTGAGCATGGAGATCTCGAGCCCACCACCCATCCCGGCGAGCTGCGCTTCCAGCGACGGGAACCCCGGGCCGGACGTGAAGTCGGGATGGAAGCCCGACAGCGTCAGGGCGGCCTTGGGCAGGCTGAACGACTGACCCGGCGCGAGGAAGGCCTGGAGCTCCTCGTAGGCTCGAACCTCCTCGCTAGAGCCGAGGTCTATGGAGCGCAGCCTCAAGATCGGCTCGGCGATGCGACGGGCGAAAACCTGGATCGGGGGCTGCCCGTTGAGCAGGACGGCGACGTTGAGCACGCTGCCTCCAGCTTCCAGGCAGAAGGGCGGCGTATCCGTCCAGCCGCCGGCCAGATCGAGTCGTACGGGACTGCGGGCCCACACGATCTGATCGGCCTTGAGGACAGAGATTGGGTTCGCCTTTGGGAAGTGGGCCCCGGAGATCAAGGCGGTCCGCAGGCGGCCGAACCCCTCGCTTCGCCAGCCGGCCCGCTCCTCCCCGTGGGCGAGGCTGGCCAGGAGCATGGCAGCCCTGGCCTGATGCTCAGGCCGGTTCGGAGCGTCGAGCAGAGATCGGCCGTGGTCGGTGATCCATTTCCGGAGCTCCGGGGCCTCCGTGTCGCAGAACGAGGCTAGGGCGGCGCAGTCCTGCTCGAACGGCGCCGAGTCCCCTTGGTCAAGAGCGGCGTCGAGCTGATCGCACAGCTGCCGCTCGAGCAGCGTCCGGCGCTGCTCGAAGTACCGTCCGAAGTCCAGGTGCTCAGGTAGTCGCGCGGCCGAGAGGAGAGGCAGAGCGGCCACTCGGGCGGTAGTCGCCGGAGCCGGCGAGTCCGAAAAAAACCAATCCACGAGTTCCTGAGTGATGTCCGAGGCGGCCACGACGGGGTACAGGGGCGCCTCGAACACGTCCGCGAATAGCTCGGTGGCCGTGGACGCAGGACCGTCCGCGGTGGCTGTCAGCCCCCGTCGCTCCAGCCAGGCTCGGGCCGGCTGGCCGCAGATCGACGCGCTGTCCGAGCCGCCGCGGAAGGCGTCATCGATGTGATACGGCAAGACGGCGTAGCGATCGGCCCCGACCGGCAGGACGTTCACGCAGGCACCGGGTGCGAGGTGGTCGAGACTTGCTTCGGCGGGCAGCCCGGTAAGGAAGTTGAAACCGTCAAGCCGAACCTGATGCCCGGCTGCCGAACCCTCGATCCACGTTGGATCGCCGACGGGCACCGAGAACCCATGGCCCGGAGAGGCGATCTGGTAGGCGCGGCGAGGCGCGTAGGAACGCCATTGGACCCGTTCCATCGAGTCGAGGAGCTGCCTGCTGGACCCGAGGTGATAGAAGCGCGCGTCATCGAGTGCCACCACGCTGGTCGTAAGGTCGGCCGCCCTTTCGGTCCAAACGGGGGAGTCCTCGCCCGGTGGCGCTGCGGGCTGGAAGCCCAGCGCCGGTCCGACGTCCGTGTACAGGTCCAGATAGCCTGGCCGGCCGTCCGGCGTCGCGAAGCGCTGCCCCTCCGAATCCCAGCCGCACGCCTCGAACAGGAAACGCAATGCCGCAACGCCAAGAAGCCACATGCCGGTGTCCACGAACGCTTCGAACTCGAGCCGGCTGGCGGCGATCGCTTGGGGCGTTGGCTTCTGGAGGAAGAAGGCCACAGGCCGTGCCTGGTTCCGTACCAGCCGTGTCCGCTCCACGAAGAAGACCCCGAAGTGCTGGGCGATGTCGTTTGGGACGCGCATTCCGATGCCGGTCACGTCCGCGGAGACGGTGGGAATCTCCGTGGTGTCGAAGTCGAGCCAAACGTCGCCAGAGGTCACGAGCGCCGCGGCGCGGGGCCCGGCCTCGGCTAGAACTTCCAGGTAAGTGGGGATCTGGAAGTCGGCGAGCACCTGGTCGTGCAGGCGCGGGCTGAGACCCGCGACTGGCGGAAGCGGCATGAAGGCTTTGCCGAGCGCGGCGTAGGCTGGCAGTCGGCGGGTCTCGCCACCGGAATGGATGATCACCTTCTGGGACGTTGCGAGCCACTCTTCAAGCGGGATCGCCGAGCCGGACGCGCATTCCGCCTGCCAAGCGTCGAACAGGAGGTTGACCGTTCCGCCGCCCGATCCAAGTCGCCGGTCCGGCGGGTCTGATCCGATGAATGCGGCGCCGTCGCCGCTGCAGCGGATGCGCCCAAGCCAGCCGGGTTCATCGATGCCGCCGCGCAGGACTTCGTCGAGCCGTGGCGGCACGGTGATGAGCAAGCGAGCCACCGGCGATGAGACCCTCAGCTGGTTGTGGATGCCATCATCGCAGACGGCGGAACGAACGACGAGGCCCATGCCGATGGCCGGGGTCCCAGGAAATCGGCTGAGCACAGGTGTCACTCATGACGCGACTCATGTGTAACCGATGTCGCGAGTCAAGAAGTGGCGCGCCCGGAGGGATTCGAACACACTCCACCAACCATCGTGATCGAGGGCGCGGAGGAACTGGTCGCGGTTCTCCGAGCCGCATAGATCGCGAGTGCAGTGCATCCGCGTTCCACCAAGGACTGGTCGGCGAAAGAGGATTCCCCCAGCCCGAAATCGCCTGATGGCCGGCACGCTCGTCGCGATCCGGCGGAACATACCCAGGAGCATGCTCCCGGTTTGACCTCAAGGCCGAGCGTAGCGTCATCCGTCCTCGCCGGTCCGCACTCCGCGACGTTGCGTCCGAGCCCTCCGCGAGACCTCTCGTCACGCCGGTCCGATATGATCCGCCGAAACGTGCGGATGCCGCCGCTCGAGCGAAGCGCCCTCCACGTCGGCGTTCGGGAGCAGGCGGTCCAGCCAGCGCGGGAGCCACCAGGCCCAGTCGCCGGCGAGCGTCATCAGCGCCGGCAAGATCACGAGCCGAACGAGGAACGCGTCGATCGCGACGCCGAACGCGAGCGCGAACCCGATAGGCCGGATGATCGCGCTATCGGATAGGACGAAACTCCCGAAGACCGCCGTCATGATGATCGCAGCGGCGATTACGACAGCGCGTCCTGCGCGGAGTCCCAGGACCACCGCGGTCTTGGAGGGCGCTCCGTGCGCATACGCCTCACGCATGCCCGAGGCTAGGAAGAGCGTGTAGTCCATCGCCAGGCCGAAGAGGAGTCCGAAGAGGATCGTCGGCAGGAAGTTGAGGACCGGCGACGGCGTGGCGACCCCGAACAGCCCGCCGAACCAGCCCCACTGGTAGATCGCGACGACGCCGCCGAGCGCGGCGAAGAACGATAGGACGAAGCCGCCGGTCGCCACGAGCGGGACGAAGAGCGAGCGGAAGACGACGACCATGATCACGAGCGATAGCCCCACCACGACCAGCAGGTAGAGCGGCAGGGCGTCGGCAAGCTTCTG
>Ga0182010_10000035_pt1 | contig 70344 bp, 54 predicted proteins | sample 611E1MmetaG_FD_120488 | JGI IMG/M metagenome (GOLD analysis project Ga0182010, IMG submission 120488) | Permafrost microbial communities from Stordalen Mire, Sweden - 611E1M metaG | ecosystem: Environmental > Terrestrial > Soil > Wetlands > Permafrost | place: Sweden: Stordalen | collected... | reverse complement strand
TTCATCGGACAATAATTTTTGCTTCCCGGTTAATTCCTCTTCCAATTTGATTTGTAATTCCTTAAACAAACCGAAATAATTTTCTCTTATTTGCAGAACTATCTCATCTGCGGTTTCTTTATCGTAAGAATGAGTTGTAAGGTTTCTGCTGTTATGCATTTTTAACCATTCCTTACCCTTGGTAATATACCCATCCTGAAAACTTTGTTCTATTACTGGTTTGGGCCCCAAAATATCATTATATCCTTTTTCTTTCAGCAAATCCTGCAAGGTTTTGCAACTCAATTCATAGGTGTATTCAAAAGCTTTTATAAGGCCCTGTTCTTCCATTTCATTTAATTCCTCTTCAGCAATAAACCGTTCCAATTGATTAAAAGCTTTTTTAAAACTCAAAAACCTTTGATGCCACCGTATATCTTCTTTTTTATCTTCCATCACTTTCAAGTATATAATACTCACACAAATTTAGGAAAATCCGTATAAATCAATACAAAAGCACAGCTTATTACTCTTTACTTCTTACTACATTCTCCCTTTCCTCCCTTTCTCCCCCTCTCCCCTTCATTTCTCACGCCTTCCGCCTTATCTGAGATACAAAAAAAGGGAACTAAAAATTCCCTCCTCTCTAATGATTTACGTCTTACAACCTACTTCTTACTTCCTACTTCTTACTTCCTACTTCTTACTCATATGCCTCTGAGTCTCTTCGTCCCCTAGTCCCTACTGCCTTCTGCCTATTGCCTTCCGCCTTATCTAAGATACAAAAAAAGGGAACTAAAAATTCCCTCCTCTCTAATGATATTTACATCTTACTACCTACTTTTTACTTCCTACTTCTTACTCATATGCCTCTGAGTCTCTTCGTCCCTTAGTCCCTACTGCCTTCTGCCTACAGCCTACTGCCTTATGATAATTATAACTTATTCCCTCATTTTAACGAGAAAATACTTCCCAACATTCTTCACATTTTGCCAAATCAATTCCTTCATCCAGGGAATTGGTTTATCAGTCCATCTTTGAGGGTGAAATGTCATCATAATCTTGTCCGGGAGCTCTTCTTTTTCTGCCGCCCTAATTATCTCTGAAGTTGAACTTAATTTATATTTGCTTTGAAAATTGAACGATTGTTGAGTCATATTCATTAGGCTACCAGATTCTGGTTTAACCATCCAATCTTTATAGAATTCAACCCCTTGTTCCCTATCTCTAATCCCCAGTCCCTTATCTCTAATGCTTATTTCGCCTCCGTCCCATCTCCTCCCTGTATCAGTTAAATAGTATACTTCTGCAAAATTGACATCAAAATAGGGTTCAGCAATAATCCCTAGTTTTTTATAATCACTCTTCATCCAAATTGCTCTGTTATCATACCTAGATAATGGACTGCCATGCATACAGATAGTTATAACAGGAACAATTTTGCGGAATATTTCTAAATTTCGACAAAACTCCTCATAGGCAGAATCAATCAATAAATCATAATCTATTACTTTTGTATTTTTATTTCTATCTTTTATCTTTTTACATGCAGTATCCATGGTTTCGTAGTGGTAACCAATTTCGTGACCTAATCCTGCAATTTCTTTAATAACTTCTTCATCAAAGCTTTCCGGAACAATTCTAAAATAATATGATCCTCTTATCCCTTTCCCGGCTTGAATTCTGGCAAATTGTAAAGAATTCTCAGGCAAAGCATCCACATCATGTCTTAGAATAATGATTTTCCCAACTGAATCAAAGACAAATTTTTCAAGAGACAAAAACGAATATCCTTGTTCAACCAGGGTGCTTAATAATTTTTTATATGTTGTTATATTGAAATCCATTTCTGAAAGTTGTGAAAATAGACTAAAAACATAATCGGCGAGTTATTTTTCTAAAAACATAACTTTCTTCTATCTTATTGTTGGTTCATCATTGAGTTTCCCGATTACTGTAATCCCTGCATAAACTTGATCTCCCTCCCTAACCTTTATATCAGTATTTCGAGGAATAATTAAATCTGTTTGTGAACCCCATCTTATTTTACCGATTATCTCCCCTCTGGTTACTTTTGCACCCTCTTTCGTCATTACAATACATCGCCGAACTCCTCTTGCAGCTATCTGGACAATCCCGGCCATTACTCCATCTTCCCTACTGAAAACCATAGTATTTCTTTCATTTGTCAGAGTTGATTCAGGGGTGTTTAAACCGATTGCAGTACCATCAGTGTGTTTAACAAGAACTATTTCACCATCGATGGGAGCTCTATTGTAGTGAACATCAAAAAGGGTCATGGCTATTCCGATGAGGTAACAGGGTTGAATTAGAATATCCGTTTTAGTAATTTCGCTAATGTTTGCTACCTGTTTCCTTTTGATCGAGACAGGGGCTTGATTAACCTCAAGTTCCTTTATGTAGATTATTCTTCCATCAGCGGGTGCCAATATATCATTTCTGTCTCCTGAGATAACTCTTTTAGGATTTCTGAAGAACCGGAAGAAAAACAACCCTACAAACAATAAAAAAACTATCAGCGGGCTCAGGATTACTACAAAAAGGATAAATTGAATACTTATAATATGATGCAGAAATAGCCCAATTACAGATGAAACGGCACCTAATAGAATATTATCGGTATAAAGATATCGCCTGTTGAAACCCCCTTTTGCCACCCAGAAAATAAACATGGATGATGATAGTAAAAATGAGGTTAGAACGATTATAGTTTGTTCCATAATTCAATTGTTTCTCGTTTAAAGTCTATCTTAAAGAAAGAGGAATTACCGTTTCTTTAGAAAAGAAAATGTCATAAATGCATAGGCAAGCATAGGTTTAACATCACCTTTATAGTATAATGCACTAACCCTCTTCCCTTTCATTGATTTAAAGTACTGTTTCAGAGTTAGTAATCCACCTTTAATTGCAAGAAGTGAGTACACAGTATCTGTCAATAAATTAATCCATTTGATCCCAATCTTATAATTCTGTGGATATTCGTTTTTTATTCCATTCAAAAAGTTATAAATGTATGATCCATAGTCCACTCCGCAAGCCTTTGCCAAGCCAACCCATAACCATGTCCTGGCATTAATCTCAATCAACTTAAACTGATTATCTGAAGGATCTTTAAGGAATTCAATTTCACAAACACCACTATATTTAAAATGTTTAATAAGTTTCTCCGATAGTTTTAAAAGCACAGGTTCCATAACACTTTTAGCAAACGTTGCAGTTCCGAATTGTACAGGATGTTCTCTTAGTTTTACTCCCATCCAGAATGTTTTAATCTCCCCTTCAACTGAGAATGCAGTAAACGAAATCGTTTTATTGTTCAAATCGGAAGGGATCACTGATTGAGTAAAAGTATCTTCTAGGATATAATTTTGCTTAATAGTTTCCAGATGATTCTTTAATTCCTCTTCATTGTCAGAAATGAAAGCCTTTTTCTTAAGAATCCTATAAAATGCTAGACTATGTTTCCCCCTGGTAATTACCGGAAATTTTAGCACCAGATTTTCTACCTGAGTATTTGTTAAGCAATGGGTGGCTGGAATTGGAATGCCCAAATCATTTGCAATAGATAAGAGGATTACCTTGTTATAAATCTGCTCAATCCTGTCAAATTCAGGAACCAGCATCTTATAATACTTTTCAAGTCTCTGCTTATTTCGTGAAAGTGTAATTACTGCATGATCGTTGGATGGAAGTAAAATCCATCCATTAATCATTTTATCCTTTGCCAGGTTAATTAGAAAATCGGCAAAAGAATCCTCGTTATAGTCGGGGCAAATAAAAAAATTGTGGCAATATCTTGAATATCTTGCCACACAGTTTCTTGTGTCAACAATGTATACGGGAATCCCCTTTTCTCCTAAAGTACGTGTAAGAGACAAACCCTGAACATGTCCTTCAATAATTATTGCTCCGTTCAAATTTTTGACTTTAAAAAAAGGAAGGATTTCTATTAAATTCTTATTTAAAACTATATTGATAATCGGGATTTGTTCTTAAAATTTCGGCACTTTCGGGATAATTTTCTATGAACCATACCATTAATGCAGTAACATCAATTTTTTCGTTAAGCATTTTTTGCCGACATTTTTGATTTTCCTCTTTAATATTTTGCGAATTTAGTATTTGCAATGCTTTCTCCAGAACTCCTTCTGAGTTCCGATATCCATATAATAATCCATATTGCTCATGTTCCTCAAGAGTACCTGGCGATATACTATTAATATATATAGAAGGTGTGCCCAATATGGCACATTCAGACGCCATAGTGGCTCCTTCTCCGATAAAAAGAGTGCAATATGCCAGCACATCATGTATCCGGTCCGGAGGAACATTTAATTTATATTTTTGAAATTCTTCAGTCAGAGGTGTTTCTGATGAAATAAATACCTTCCATTTTTTTGATAATATATTTATAAGAGCGTGTCTAAAATCTAGGCTCATACCAGTGTGACCAATATCGTGAGTGGCATTCCACGAGACAAATCGAAGAAGAATATATTTTTCTTCCGGTTTTAAACCTAATAATTGAAGAATGGCTGGATCAGGTTTGAAATATTTCGGATATAAGTAACATAGTTCTATAAACCCGTCAAACCGTATTTGCTTTTTCCCTAAATTTTTTTTGTAACATGCCGGAGTTAGAATAGAATCAGCAAAAGGGGAATACATAAGAAGCTCAAGGGTCGCATTATCGGTATCATCAAAAACAATGTGTGGTTTTCTGAAGAGGAATGCTACATGTCCTGCATAAGTTGAACCAAAACTAAGAAATAGATCAGGTTGAATAACACGGGCATATTTGAAAATTATATAATCTGCTTTAAATATATAAAGTAGCTTCCCAAAAGATCCTTTCCCCCCTTTTCCTCTTGATTTATAGTCAATACTGAAATTATTAAGCAGTTCAAAGGTTACTTCCTTATTTCTCGCAGTTACGAAACAGGAATGGCCTTTGGATTCCATGATATTCATAAAATTCCGAAAATAATGAACTTGTGCGGGGTGTCCTATATCTATAAGAATCTTCATTTATAAAATCTTGTTATTAACGAGAAGCACTAAATAACCGTTAGATTTTCAGCAACTGTGTTACGATTATCTATTTGGCATATTTCAGATAAAGAATTTGCGGTAATAAGCGAATTTGTGTAGCTACCCAGATAGGCCATTTTAAAAGCCGTATCAGCGGAAGCAGTGTCTTATAATCATCATGCGATTTTACGGGAGCTTCCTTGATCTTTTTAAAATCATCCTTTGTCAGTCCGAGTTTTGTGATTACATAATCAACATCATTTTCGTCATAGGAATAGGGGTGAGTTCCTATTTCATCCAGCGCTGATTCCCTTGAAATCTGATGGGATCTGATCATAGCAGAAAGTTCAGTTTTGCGTTTATCAATATTGAATTTTTGAGGAAGATAATAAGACTGAAAAAATCGTGTTAAATGATTTTCATAATGATGCCCGCCGTAATATTTCCATCCCAATTCTGTTTCAAGGACTTTATCAACCTCATTTTTATGGTATTCAAGTAATTCAAGTAGCCTGACATCTTTAATCTTTTTAATAAATGTATAATAAAACAGTTGAAATACTGTCATATGGGGGAAACTTGAAATTGGTTTTATCTTCCCGAATTTTTTATGAACCGAACGGATGTATAATGGATCCATGTATGACCAACTGATGGGCGAAGTCCCTTCTGTCCTGAAACTATGCCCGTTAAGAATATATTTTATTCCGTATTTATTGGCAGTATAATAAAGGACGGAATAAATAGCATAATCTTCAGGAATATCTGCATCGGGTGTGGAAGATTTAAGGAAGGCTATCTGAAGATCCTTAAATTCTTCACTCTTAGCAGTGATGGTGATTAAATCAAAATTAAGTTTCTCACGGGCTTTAATAATATTCTCAATAGATATGTCAGTATTCCACCCATTATCAAAATGAACTGCCAGGGGTCGTAATCCATATTTAATTGCAGTCAATAATGTATAAGTGCTGTCTCTTCCTCCACTTACACCAACGACACAATCATATTTCTTGTTTTTCCCTTTCTGTCTAATCTTTTGTATAATTAATTCCAATTTCTCTTGCCCTTCTTTTCCCAATGGATGCTTTTTTTCCATCTCATCATTAATATTGCAATATTTGCACACACCTGAAGAATCGAACCAGATATCGGATACGGAAGTATCAAGAATGCATCTTGTACAGCGTTGAAATTCCTGCATTAAAGGTTTATTAAATAATTGTACCCCTATTCATTTATAATAAATCTACGTTTGCCACTTGCTGTAGGTGGGATCTGATCAGTTATTTCAACAGTTACCCTGGCTTTAAACTCATTTTCCCAAAACGAACGAATATAATCTGAAACTGAGTCTGAATATTTTCCATTTACAACTAATCTGAATAGTATTGTTCCGTCTTGCTTTTTAACAACCTGAAATTGATCTACAGAACGCTTTATTCCGGGTGAATCCACCTGAAAAAAGCCAGTAAAATTATGAACAATAAACCTACGACCAGTATCCATTATTAAAACTTCATTATCTCTGCCTAATATTTTATTTATTCTCAAATGTTTTCTGCCACAAATACAGGGAGTATCATCAATTTCAATAAAATCCTGGGTATCATATCGTATAAATGGATGAGCCAGATTCCAAAGGTCAGTTGAAATCAATCGTCCAACACCAGTTGTTACATTATTGCCTTTATCATCTATAACTTCTGATATCCCATATTCTTCTGTTGAATGATAACAGGTATGAGTTGGACATTCAAAAACAGTTGAATTCCCCTCACAGCTATAAGAATCAAATATTTTACATCCAAAAGAAGTCTCAATTTCTGATCTTGTTTCAGGATGCAGCGTATTGCCGGTTGTAGCCATAGCTAATGGTTTATAACTGAACTCTGGATGATTTTGCTTGTAACGGGCTAAAAAGAGCAATGGATCAGGATAACATCTGATAATCTTTGGTTTATAACGTTCTATTTCTTTTAGTATAAACTCAAAATTGTTGTCAGTTAATGGATTTGTTGCTAAATATAAACTTTGGCTCATATTATCCTGAAGCCTTTTAATAAGGGTTTTTCTTGGATTTTGACTCAGTTTAATGTATCTGTCTCCTAATCTGTAATTCATCCAATACCAGCCCCTTAGACTAGCAGCCAGGTTCATAGAATAAGTATCTTTTGTAATATAGTAAAACAATGGCTCACCTGTAGATCCACTCGAGCTACTTTGCATTCTGTTTCTTTTTGAAATCGCAGTGGAAGAAAACATTTCAATGCCTTTATTTTGAATAGTTGCTTTTGTTAGTATTGGTATTTTATGTAAATCTTCCAATTTTTGAATGTCGCCGGGCTGCAACCCTGAAACCGCAAATAGTTCCCTGTAAAAAGGAACCGTAGAAACAGAATGGAGTAGGAGTTGCCTCAATTTTGTAATTTGGTAACTTTTGATTTGCTCTTGTGACCAATATTGACTATAATTTAAAAAATGAAGCTTTTTATAAACTGATTGCCTGGTAGCAATATCGCTTATGGGGAGAAAAATATTTTCGGAAATATAATTGGAAAAACTCATTTTGTTATTTCTATTCGGGCTAAAGTTCGATGTGACCAACCCATCCCTTGTGAGGCCTGAAGCTGACCACCAGTGAAGCCGGGAAATTCGCAAGTGAATATAATTCTTCTTTGTACAGAATTTTTATATCCTCCATTTTAAAGTCAACCAATGGAAAACATCTAATTCTAAAAGCGTTTTCAATTGAAGGAATCTTCTTATAATCAAAATTCATCAAACGTGCACATACTGCATCTACTGAAACGGGGTTCAATCCGGCAATAATGTATCCTGCATTTATGGCATCCGGAGCTTTCGGGCCATTGCCCTCTCCCGCTACAATGCTATCTACTATACTTATGTACTTGCGCATTTTTGAAAATGAGCCATCTTTTAAAGTACCGTCAGAATTCACATAAAAGAGCACTTTATTGATGTCCAGTACCATTCGCCAGAGAGTATCATTGCCGTACCACGAGCCTCCACGGATAGTTTCCCGGTTATCGCCGAATATCATTTTCCCTAAACCAATCATTGGACTAAAAAGCTTTGATAGTAAAGGCCTATTCAGAATGTTTTGATGGATAAATGGCATTAGGGCACTTTCGATACGAGATTTGCCTTGAGATACAGGGAATTGATCCCCACCTTCAGCAGGTGTTCCAATCGAATTATGAGGAAGATAATTACGGTATGTGTTTATGCCAACCAGGTTTTTCAAAGAACATGTGATTCCTCCTTTTTTATGGGTCTTTAGTTTAGGTAAGTTTATAAATACATCAGCTTCTACAACTGAGCCTGAAACACTATAAAGATTTGTATGTCCATCATGGGCACGATTAGCCTCCTTAATGTCGGACCCACCACCAAAATACCCTTTCCCTGATTTTATATGACCGAAAAACTCACTATTTTCATCTGATAAATTTGCTACTATTTTTCCTTTAGGATCACCTGGTAGTTTCAACTTTTTAATCGTTACATTTTTGTCGAGTATATATAATTCTTCACGAAGGTCGATAATTTGCAAAGTAATATTGTGCTGCTCTGTGATTGTTTTCCACTCAGTCAATGGCTGATAGGAAAGAATTTTGTCAAAGTCAGCACTAAGCTCAGGCCCATCGGCAATAATAATCCGTCCTTTGTTTCCAAGATGATCCACTACCATTCTTAATACTGCAGTTACTACAGCCGGATGGGTAATTACTTGTTCCCATTCTCCGTGGCGATATTGGTGTTCATCTAAAACCCAGTTTGGTTTTAAAACTACAGTATCCCCAGGCGAAATGATCGAAAACAATTGACTGGGTAAGGCTTCGTAAATAGCATCGGCTTGATACCCATTTAGTTTTATAAGGTGAACTTCTGCAAGTTTGCTGACCATTTTAAATAGGCTATACGTTTCCCCGGGTTAACTGTAAATAAAACTGTTTACAAAGCTGACCCTGTGCTTCCGGTGTATATTTGCTTAAAATTGTTTTTTCTGCATTCCCGGCTAAACGGTTCAGCTGTTTTTTATCATTCAACAATCTTATTGCATTTTCTGAAAAACTCTGCATGTCATTGTAGTCGGCAACAACAATAGAATTATAATCATGTAAAGCGGCTTCGGTTTGATTACCAACATCTGAGGTAATGGGAACGCATTGGCAAGCCATAGCCTCAAGCATAGCAGTTGATAATCCTTCATTTGCAGAAGGAAAGAGAAGGATTCGTGAACGTTTAAAGTAGTTTTCCGAATCATCTACCTGACCTGCAAAAGTAATGCTTGCTGATAATCCGAGATAAGTTGCTTTATCCATTATACTCTTAAATAATGGCCCTTTCCCTATAAAAAAAGCCCGGAGCCCAGGTAATTCCTTTCTAATTCTATTAATAATTTCCAGAGCCCGATGTGGACCTTTCGATTCATCAAAATATCCTGCAAACAGGATGTCAATATCTTTATTCTCCCCATTGTAGCAAAACCTTTTTGTGTCGATGGCCCCATTAAAAATACTTATTTTTTCTTCTTTAACGCCGTACCGAAGAAGGTATTCATTGTCTTTTCTGCCCTTTGTAGTTATGCGATTAGCTTTCTTTAAAAGCCATATAATCAAAGGACGGCTGAAATGTCGAATAAAAAACGTCGTTTCAATCTCTTCCTTACCACCAATAATGGATATTATACATCGGCTGCCACTCAGTTTCGATGCAATGAGGCTGTTCAATCCTTTAGGAATTGAGTAATACCCATGGATAATCACAGGACGGAAACGCCAGGCATATAAGACCAGTTGTAAAGGTTCATAGATTATTCGAACGATTTTCTTTAGTATGGCTGGTTTGAGGTGTCGGATAAAACCCGGAAGAATAATATATTCTGTTCCTTCGACATCTATTCCAACTTCTTCGCTGAATATATAAATATGTGAAAAAACTTCACAAGCAATAACTGGTAAGCTTTTGGAAACTACCAGGTTCTTCCCTAAACGGCCCACTACAATAAAAATAGTATTACTTCCTTTCACACTTATTGTTAATATATTTTAGTATCATTATGAAAAACAATACTTCTTACTCTGTAATACATTTATTTACTTACACATTTCTTAGCTCTTTTCCCGGAGTCTTCCGAAATTAATTTTTCGGTAACATTATTTATTTTATCAACAATTTAACACCTTATTATATACCTCAATTATCTTTGCGGCAACTGTTTCGGTATCAAGACCCAATTCAATAATGCGTTCTCTACCCCTGGTTTGTCCATGCTTGTCGCGGAAGTCGATTGCAAATTTTATCTTTTCTGCAAAACATTTTGGGCTGAAGCTAGAAATAAAACATCCTGCCGTATTTCCCAGCACCCATTTTACATCGCCAACATTAGTAGTGACTATGGGGCAATTACATGCCATTGCTTCTTTAATTACATTAGGAGAACCTTCATAAAAACTACTAAGAATTAAAACGTCAGCTGCATTCATATACAATGGGATATCTTCCTGTGAAACGTCTTTCAAAATATGAACAACTGTATTTTTAAAGCTTTGTAATAGGTTAACTGACTTTTTCACCATGGCGAAATTTTTCTCTCTTCGAGAAGGATCTGCTGCGAAGATTAAATGGCTATTTGAATTATCCCAGCCTAACTTTTCCTGACAACTTTTTTTATCTAAAAAATTAATCTTTTTAATATCGACTCCATTGGGAATTATTTCAATTTCTTTAAACCCAAGGTATTGATGCATATACAATGATTTAACTATGGTTCTGTCCCAAAATCGCTTATGAAAAGATTTTATCAGTCGTCTTGCAAAACTATTCGATAAAACATCACTACCCATCAGGGATACGATCAAAGGGCTGGAACCAGCAAGGGTCGCTACATATGCTGTAAGAGAGTAATGAGCATGAATTATATCAAATTTATTTTTTTTAAGAAATTTTCGTAAAATAAATATATGACGGAAATATGCCAAAACACCTTTCCCTTTTATTGCAAAATACTCAACATTAATCCCTTCCCTTATTAATGACTGACCCTGGCTCAAAACAATAGGGCTTATTCCATCTTTGGCATTACCGCTACTAACAAAGAGTATTCTCATATTAAATACAAAATTTTACTATTGAACTGGCATAAACTTCTTCCAAAATACTCTTTCCTTCTCTTAAAATAAAAACACCCTCTTCTGTTTTATACCAATAAAAATCAGAATGAGTAAGTGTATAACTTCCAAAATACAAACACTGAAATTCAATCAAAAAAAATGATCCCCCATTATATGCTATATCAAGACTGACATTAGGAACGCCTAACGTCTTTATAAATATACGAGCAAATTCTAAAAGTCCCTCAGGAATATCTTTTACAAAATTTCTAATTCCGCTCCCGCTTGCTCTAAAATCACCTTTTTTAACATAGCGTTGCAGAACATAATACTTATCACCAAAAATTAGCACCTTGTAATCACCATTCAATCCATCTATTAAATCTTGTACAATAAATTTATTCCTGTATTTACTTTCTTTCTTATATCCCTTATATTTTAAACTACGCCCAAATTCCCAAATCTCTCTAAAATAATCCGGAGTCCGTGATATTTTCTTTAATTTCCGAATTAAATCTTCCAGATTTTTCGCAATTCCAACTCCTCTGCTCATTCCTCCGGCAGATTTCTTGAAAACCAAGGGATAATTAAATAAGTTATTAGCTTTCGTGGCTTCTTCTAAACTACCAAAAACCCTGGTTTTCAATTTATTATTGTGACATCCATTTAACTGATGGTTTAACAATTCCATAAAAACTTTATTATTGTTGGCTTTTAAGTATTTATAGGACGGAATTACCCTGGCATTGCACAACTCTAAATAATAGATAATATCTTCAATAAAACTTTTATAATGCAAGTCAGTATCCTCTGATGAGGTATAGATAATCGGTTTATCAGCCCAAAAATCACCAGAGTAGTTTATTACTTCTGAAAATTGAATAAAAATAACCTGAAAATCAAATTCAGAAAAATATTTTTCAAGCAACCTTTTATCCATACCTGAATTATAGGGAATTGCATTACCCTTTGATTCAAAATACCCTTGATAATCCGTAATCGCAAATATACTATTCATGGTTTAAACCTATTTCTAATCGTCTGCCAGACATTTTTTTCTATTTCTCTTCATAAATTAATTATTATCCGGATTTCATTTTTTATTAAATCTGTTTATGATTTTTTGTCATACTCGATGTGACCTATCCATCCTTTCGGTGGTTTTGTTTTAATTGAAAATCTATGCAAATCTTCCACCTTAATTCTGTTGCCATCAATAAATATTTGAAATTCAAAACTATTAACAGAGTTGGCAAAACTTTTTAATAAAGGAATTTTACGACTATCAAAATCCATTAAAGCAGCCATTACAAAATCCAGTAACATATCGTTATTGGAAATTGAAACCATACCCATTTCATGGTGCATTGGCTTAAGTGGGCCGTCGCCTTGTCCGGCTATGATTGCGTCAGAAATTGTAATTAGTTTTCTTTGCGGAAAACTTGATATTCCTCCATTAATTGTCCCAAATGAAATGATTTTATTAATATCCAATACCATCCGCCAGACTGTATCGTTGCCATACCAGGTTCCACCTAAACTTGCATAATCAGATTTAGCTGCAAATCGCCATATAATAGAAGAAATATAATGAAACAGGTAATAAAAAATAGTCCCCTTATATTTAAAAGAAACTTCATTAAAATATTCTGCTCCCTTTCTAATAAAATTATTGCCCGGATAGCAGTCACCTCCGCTTTTAGATAAATTACTGGAATGATGAGCCAGGTAAGCCTTTTCTCCAATAGTACCGACATAATTCTTCAAACCATTTGTAACACCGGCTTTTTGATGTGTTTTTAACTTTGGCAAATTAATAACAATGTCAGCATCTATAACTTCTCTTGCAATAAGGTATTTATGAGTCCCTTTATTATGATTTTTAATTGTTTCTTCAGGGTCATAGTCTCCCACCCTGAATGTTTTGTTTTGAACGGATAAAGGTTCCAATAAACTTTCAGTGGTTAAGTCGTATAATATATAATCACTTTTATTCCGGCAATTCTTTTGCAAAGTCTTTTTTTGCTCCCACTTCTCATTTCTGAAATCGACAACTTTAATCGGAATATTCATTGTTTTCTGAAGCTCATCTATTTGAAATAAAAAACTTTTTGAATGCAACATTTTCCAATTACATGATTGTATCGGGGAATCGCCAATAACGACAGAAGAAGGTTTTAATTGCAAAATATATTCTAAAACCGCTAATATAAAATTGGGATTTGTAGTTAAACATAGTTCATCCTTTTCATTTGTGTTATGATAAACCCAATTAGGTTTTAATAGTATTTTTTTATCAGGCACTATATCTTTAAAAACACCAGTCCTTTTAAATAGATCAAATAAATAAGCTTTCAGATTTTCATAGTCAGAATAAAACTCACTCAATGCTATCAAATTCTTATTACAGGGAACATTATAAACCCAAACTGAATTCAATTTTTCAATCATGTTATGGTAGCCTTAAGTCTAATTTAATTATCAGATCAGTACAAATCTATACTAACCTGTCTAAGAAAAGTGAAATGTCCGGTGATATATTTAAATAGTTGGTATTTTGGTCCATCCAATTATACCCGTTTTGCGAAATCCTCTCAGCTAAATCCTTATTTTTCAATAAAATTTCAAACCCGGCTACAATACTCTCAATATTTTCAGGTATTACTAATATTACATTTTCTTCATTTGAAAAATATCTGGGAATATCCCCTACACTTGTAATCACAACCGGTTTTTTACACGCGAAATATTCACTTAACTTTGTCGGAAATCCAGCTTCAGCAAAAATCCCATTCGGCCTGGTTAAAGCCAATATCTGACAGGAGTTAAGAAGATCTGGTATTCTATTATGCGAAACCAAACCTGTAAAGGAAATATTTTCCAACACCCGCTGGCTACTTGCATATTCCTTTAGAGCAGGGATTAATGTTTTCCCATTTGTAAGGTCCCCAATTATTAATAGGTGAGTGTTTCTGTACTTTTTATTTAATATACTAAAGCTTTTTATCAGGTCCAATATACCATCTTTTTGGGTTGGTGTTCCTGTGTATCCGATTGTAATTTTATTTTCAATAAAGGGTTTAACATTTCGCCTTTCAAACTTCTTAGGGTCCGTTAAATTTGGAATTATTAAAACATCTTTCTTGCTATTTAGTTTTTCTCTTATATACCTTTTCATATAATGTGTCAGGACAATAAAACCATCAGCATATTTTACAACAAATCTTATCCCAAAATAGAAACTATACCAATTTATTACAGATAAAGATACATGTCTGTTTTTCGGCTTTTCATAAAACTCAGGCAAAATAATAACCAGTTTTTTCCTTAAAACATTTTTTGTAATTACGAAAATCAGAGTTTTTAAAAAATGGGAATCACATATTATAATAATATCAAGATCCTTTTTAATGGACTTTTTTATCAAAGAAAATACAGGTAATATCAATCCACATATATTATCAAATATTTTCCCGATATAGTTCCTTGGGTGATTTATAAAACACAAATGTTTGTATGGAACCCCGTTAATATTTCCTTCCCTGTTTTTGTCACAATCAATGTTATTGCCGTAATAATTCCCTGTTGGTAATATTACTTCAATTTTATTGTTTTGAAGCGCCAGTCCACTCACAAAGTATCGTTCGAAATTCGCCATCGGACCACCAAAGGGGAAATTTGTATAAGAAATAAGAGCTATTTTTTTCAACTATTCATAAATTATTACAATAAAATAAGTTATAGAATTTTCTTATAAAATAAATTCAAACCGGAATTGTGTTTTTTGTTTTAATATTTAAAGAATCCGGTTTCCGCAACGGAGCGCGTATCGGAGTATTTTTCAGATACAAATAAGGATATAAAATAACGACATAAGTAATGGCCCTACCAGCTATTGAATTAGAAGAAAATTCTAAAATAATTGCCAGTAATAACAAGATTCTCCCTATCAGATATCTTTCGGAATGAAACCTTTTAACCAGCAAAAATAAGGAGTATATAAGGAAAATACCTCCCAATATGCCCCATGTGGTAAAAAATTGCGCAACACCATTAGCTCCATCCAATACTCCACCCCATCGGCTTTTCATCCGGCCATTGTCAACAGAACCATAACCCAATGGCCATTTCTCAATGTTTTTTATCGCGACATAAATAGCACCTAAACGACCTGCGAATTGATAATCGTATTGCTCATATCCTCCGGAAGATAAGCGTATCTCCTGGTCGCGTTTAATATATTCAGAAATCTTTTTAGAAATAAAATCCTGCTTATATGCCAACGAAAAACCAACAACTATAATAAAAATGGAAATAGAAAATTTAATTAGATTTTTAGCTTTTAAGTTAATATAAGAATAAAAAACTAAAAGCGCTAACAATGCCATATAACCAGTAGTTGAGAAAGTCAATATCATTGCAAATGCATATATCAGTACCCTGGCATTAACTTTAGCGCCATAATATATTATATAAATAACCCAGCTGATAGTTATCATTAAAGCCATACCTCCCGGTTCATAAGCATATCCGCAAAATCGGTAACCTGCCCAACCACTATAAACAAAAACAAAAATATTCCAACCTCCTGCCTGTCGTTGTTCTTCAATACTGTCGATGTCAAACTGACGGAGGAAGGATCCTACCCCCGGAACATGATGTACCAGAAAAAATAAGGGTAATCCTATTAAGATTAAGTAAAATGAAAACTTTTCAAATTTTAGCAGAAATCCTTCTCCTCCTATCCTTAATATAAAATACGGTAATAATAAACGGGTATATAGTAACCCAAGTGATAAAAACCTGTCTAATCTTACTTGATCAAATCTTATCATACTAAAGAACTGAACAAAAAATGCATAGATTAAAATTTTATAGATAATTGAATCAAAGCGTTTGTACTTATATAAAAAGTATAATCCAAAAAGCAACATTGTCATAAGTTGAACATCCTTCCTGTCGAAAAATGCAATGTTAGTAATTGAATTAGCTATGAGTAAAACCAGCAATACAAAATCTTTAAACCCGATTTTATCTAAGATCCGGCCATTCAAATCCCTTACATTATCCAACTTATAAAATATTGCTTTTGTCATTCAAATATTTTGACATTTAATCAAATTAATACTTAATGCCTTGAATATTACAATCACAAGCACTGTCTTACTTTGATAAATCAACTTCTGCTAATTTTCTATAAATTTTTAAGTACTCTTCCCTGATGTTATTTTTTTCATGCCTGATCAGAGCCTTCATTCGTGCCGCTTTACCATAACTCAAGGCAATTGAAAAATCATCTGATAATTCTTTAATTGATCCGGCTAAGGAAAATGAATCTCCATCCTGTATTAATATCCCCTCTTCTTTATCCTTTAAGAGAGAGCTGGTGCCACCTGCAAATGTTGCTATTATTGGCATTCCAAGAATCATTGCTTCGCACAAACTATTGCCGCTGTTCTCAATATGGCTTGTCTGGCAGTAAATATCTGAGTCAAGTAGTATTTCAACTATTTCATTTTCATTCTTAGAACCCAACAACTCTATCTCTAGGTTTTGAAGGTTGGTTCTTTTCCATTTCATAACAATGTTGACGATATTACTGTTTTCATTGAGCCCGATCACTTTCCATTTAAATTTCAACATTGTATTTTCCTTAAGAATTTTTGCGGAATTCACAATTGCTTCAAATCCTTTATACATAGCATCGCCGGAAATTGTCACTATCTGAAGTGTATCGCCAAATTGCTTTTTATTCCACTGGTTCTCATAAAATCCGGAACGTAGCATTTCATTACCAATAAAATATTTACTCTTAGGGGATAAAATACTTACAACACGTCTATCCCAGTCTGTGCGACCTATAATGTACCTTGCACCAGACAATATCTTTTGTTCGCGTTGAGCCTTTCTTTTAAATTGATTATATATACTTCCGAATCCTGAAGAAAACACTTTTAAAATAATGCCTTCAAGGTTTGAAGCAATATGAAAGGGAATTCCTGAAAAATATTTTTCAGAATAAGGATTCAGAATTCCCTGTATAGAAATTAAAACAGGTATGTTTGTGTTAAACTGCACTAATCCAAAATTATCTTCCGTTCCATGAACGTGAATAAGGTCCGGCTGAAATAAATGTATGACTTTGAGCAGTTCCTGAACTTCAGGTTTATCACTTTTTGAGGAAGGGATAATCCGTTTAATTAAACGTCTGATTTTGTTCTTCTTTCCCTTTTTGAGTACCGGATAAAACTGCGTGCCATTGTATTTAAAAGACTCAATATTTTTATAGGTATAAAAGCAAATGGCTAACTCAATTTCCGGTACTTTATTAAGTCCTTCTTCCAGAGACCTGAGCCATCCACCAGAATTTAAGTTCCCCCCAAATTTTTCAACCGCAGAGCATGGGGTATTTGCAAACCAGAGGATTTTCATTTTTTGAAATATCTTCTCGTCAGGTTAGTCATAACTGTCTATCAAATTGATAAGTTGATACACTCTGACAAGTTCTCAAAATATTTTTTAGGAGTAAATCGTTTTGCATTTTGCAATGAAGCAGATGACATGCTTTTTCGCATTTCACTATTATCGTGAAGAGTCAGTATTGCATCAGCAATCTGCCCGATACAATTTTCAGCTCCCATATCAACCATGATACCGCATTTTGGGGAAACGTACTCCGGAATTCCACCCTTATTGGAATAAATAACTGGCAGAGACAGTGCCATTGCTTCAATTGCAACTAATCCGGCAGCTTCTTCAGTTATAGAAGGGAATATTGCCAGATCAGCACAAGCATAATATCCGACCAGACTATCATTTGAAACATATCCGCAAAACCGGAAATCGGTTTCATTGTCACGAATTTCAGTTTGTATAATTTCTTTAAAAGGATTCGGACCTGAATTAGTTTTACCAAAATCAGAACCAAAAGACCCGGCGATTATTAACTTAAAAGTAATTTTATTTTTTAGAAGTTTGCAGGCTTTAACCAATTCGAGCAAGCCTTTTTCCGGAACGAGTCGTCCGGCGAAAATTAACACGAAATCACCCTGCTCAAGCCCCAGCGATTTTTTTAAAGAAATATTATTATTCACAGATCCTGCTTTTTCAAAATAAATTTCATTTACACAATTAAAGACAACGTTTACTTTATTAATATTTATTTTGAATCTGTGCAGCAGATTTGATTTTATATACTCACTCACAACAATTATCTGATCGGAAAATTCGAAGGCATCACTTAAATAACCATATTTTCCTTCATTAAGCAAAGCATGTATGTGAAACAGTATCCGACAACCCCGATCCAATCGCTTTTTTAAATACTTCACATATGCCGGATTCCCCTCGACTAATATTACATCAGGATGATCTTTTTTGATAAATCGGTACACAAGCCATACATCATACAGAGTTTTGGTAATCCCAATTTTTCTCAAAATCCTGAATAGAAAACTGATAATTCTATATCCACCGTTTTCTCTGATCCAGTTAAACCTGGCTTTAGTGTACTTTTTCGACTCTCCGGCAGCCCTATCATGGTATTTTGAATAAACTACCAGATCGAACAGACCTTGTTTTTCATTTTCTTTAATAAAATTATCGATAAGCGTTTCAATTGCACCACCTAAAACAGCAGGTACCGGAAGATCTGCCGGTGTAATGATCCCTATTTTCATCTGCTCCTTTTAAAATACTCAACCAGATGAACAGGCAGAAATTTTTTGAAATTATCATTCAGATACTTTAAAACAATTCCCTTATTGCCTGTTAAGACAATTGTTCTATATATTAAATACTCCAACAGAAGATTAACTTTATATAATAATTTCAGTCGCTTTAAGTTATATCGCAGTAAGAATGAAAACCAGTCTTTGTAGTAATCCGGATAAATCTTGCTGTCTATACCTGACCGGGATATAGCATCTTTATGCAGCCGATATTCAACTGTCACCTTATCCAAAAAATAAACTCTGTGACCACTTTCCAAAATCTTAAGAAAAAGAGGGTAATCTTCAAACAACTTATAACGTTCATTGAAATAATTATTTGCTGCTAACAAGCTCTTATTAATTATATATGCAGGGCCTGCAATCAGTACCTTCCTTTCTAACAAATAACTATATTGTGTTTCAGGCAATGCGTTTTCTTCATAAAACAACTTATTATCAGTATCTAATTCCGGTCTGATATTAATAAATTCCTTAATGCCATTTGAGGTAATAAATGACTGTTGCTTTGAAATAATGACCTCCGCAAGTGGAAAAGCTTTGGAGAAATTCATGAAATTCTCTATACAATCAGGGACCAATATATCGTCACCGGCAATGATTTTAATCCATATCCCATCTGCTTTCTTAGCGCCTCTGTTACAATTTGCCGATATTCCTGAATTCTTTACTGCAGTAATAATTTCGGCTCTTACAAACCTGTTTTTGTTTTCATTAATCCATATTCTGCATACTTCAACTGTGTTATCAGTTGAATAATCATCAGTGATAATCAGTTCAATATTTCTGTACGTTTGTGCTTTGGCACTCCCAAGCGTTTCCAGTACATATTGCACAGAATTATAAGTTATAACAACTATTGAGACAAGTGGGTTATTTGGAAGGAGCGTGATTTCCTGAACCATATTTTTAGCGTATGGAAAATGAAGCTGATTTGTTGATTATCATCAATTGCAGAAGGACCTTTTTATGGATTCAATGCCGAAGAATATATTTCATCCATTTTTCCCCTGAAAATCTCTTTGGTGAATTTATTGATTACCGAATTTCTGATTTCCTGAGGATTAAAAATAATTTCTTTATTGAAAATCTTTAAAAGCGCATTGCAAATTGCTGCTTCATCTTGTATCCTGACTTTTATACCATTCCTGTCAGTAATCATTTCATCGACCCCTCCGTTTGCAGTTGAAATAATGGGAACCCCACAGAAAAGAGCTTCACACAAGCTAATCCCAAATGTTTCGGCAATGCTTGTGGAAACCAGGACATCAGTCTCATGAAAGAATTTAACAATTTCTTCTCTTTCAACATATTCAATAATTTCTACCTGGTTTCCTAAATCAAAATTGTCTCTCAGGTTTTCAAAGGTATTCGACCGGTCCGACATTGTATTCCGACCCAGAATTTTGACAGTAAAAGGGTCCTTCATTTTTTGTTGAAACATTTTTACTGCTCTGAAAAAAGTTTCATTATCCTTAATGTAATGGTCATAAGAAATATAGAGTATGTTAAATATCTTAAGTTTCTTAGGGGCAATATCAAATATACTATCATCAACCATATTGCCAACAACCACAGGGTGGCAGTTAATACCTTGCATTAATATCATTTTTTTCTGATGTTCACTTACAGCAATAACGATTCTTGCATTTTCAAGGGCTGATTTCATTAAGGTCCGGATCTTCTCAGGATATAAATGAAGCAGGAAGATATTATGCTCAGTTATGATGAATGGTACGTTATATTTTTTTGAAATAAATGAGCTAATTATTCCTCCGGGGGAGGTACATTGTGCATGGATGACGTCGGGTTTCCATCCGGTTTCCAGCACTTTTTCAAAAGCTGCAAGGCATTGCCACTCCAGCATTTTCTGACCAAGTCTGAGCCTGCCAATTCCCCCTGAATAGTGAAATGAATATTTTTCCGGTTCACAGGCATAATTATCTTTCAGAAATTCAATTTCAGGTTTCAGTCTAAGCATGTAAAAAAGTGAACTCATTAATTTCGATAACCGGCCACGTTCTTCACTTTGCGGATAAAATATTTTTATTTCATATAAATCTTTCATAGCCAATGCCTGTTCCCTGAAAAAGGATCCCTCAAGTGGTCTATTTTCTGTCGGATACCATGATGGAATGATCAATACTTTTCGCATTTTCAGATTCTCTTTATTAACCGTAGAATTTTATGATATATTCTTTTTAAAGGATCAAAAAAGAGAAAACACGGGATAAAAACCATTTCACTGATAAGAATTCTTCCGAAAATTCTTTTAAGGTCTATAGATTCAACCCTTATAAGATTTAAGCTTTTGTCATTATACTCTTCGTTTTGCCCGTGATAGTCTTCATTGACAGAGACCAATTGGTTTTTAATCTGAAAAGGGAACAATTCGAGGTTAATGGCTCTTCCTTCCACACTGAATTTGTACACATTCTTATTCTTATGCCTTGTATATGTACTTGCTAAAATATAATCAGCTCCGGAAAGCTTAAAATTATTTAAGATATTATAAATGTTTCTGTACGATAAATGCAAAAAGCAATCTCTGCAAATAATAAGATCTGCTTCAGGAACTATCTGATGCGTCAGATTCATATTTAAAAACTCAATTTTATCTGATCCGTATTTTGTTTGATTATTAAGAACTAACTCTTCAACAATATCAACACCGATGTATAAATTGATGCTGCCTGATGTCTTATTTACAACTTCCTTCATCCAGAAAAAATCTCCGCATGGGGCATCTACAATTGTTTTAATATTGTATTTGCCGATTAATTCAATTATCCTTTCCCTGATCACTCCTGTCTGCTCAAGGCTTGAACCAGGGCCCGAGACGGATGAATCATCGCCCCACAGATTTTCCTGATACACACTTGTGAATACTCCCTCCAGTTTTTTCTTATTGTTCATTTTTTTCTAAACACTTTTGGGTCTAACGGAAGCTTTCCAAAACATTAAGCTTTTAACTAAATATTTAAAAATAAAGTTGCTCCCCAGAAGCATTTTGTTTGTATATATTAATTTTAGATCCTTAATAGCCTGTAATATGCTATATCCTTGTTGGGTTAATCCTTCTTTCAGATATTGAGCTTTTCGTTCTAAAAAGAATTTATCATTTATCCTGATTCCTCTTTTGCTTAAGGCTGATCTTATATCTGACTCTATTGTTTCATACTTTTTTAAATCTTCTGCTGTCAGTATTTTAGGATTACTGAACCGATCTGCATCTATATTGCCGTTACTGAGGCTCTTTATGTATTCGGAAGAGATTAATTTTCCAATCTCAAGTTGAGTTTTCCCCCTGAGGTTTGAAGTTTGATTTTGGTGTATCCTGTAGTATAAAATGATGTCATTAAGATTTGCCAGCTTACCATATTCTGCGAGAATCGTCCAAAGCTGATAGTCTTCCGCCGGTTCATACCTTGTGTTGTATTGTATTTTATGCAATTTTAAAATACTGTTTCTGATAAAGACCGTGGGATGAGCAAAAGGAGAAACGGACATCAGGTCTGATATAATATCTTCGTATGAAATCTTAGGTACAAACTTAAAGTTCGATCCGATAGCTACATATCCGCCACCGCAAACTACTACATCGGGATTTCTGTCCATAAAGTCAACCTGTTTCTCAAACCTGTCGGTAAAGGATATATCATCACCATCCATCCGGGCAATATATTTGCCGGTTGCCATTTCCAATCCCATATTCAGGCTTACTGTATATCCGGTATTCTGAGGTTTCCTGATCAGTTTAATTCTCTGATCGGTTAATGTTTTCAGATATTCAAAAGTGCCATCGGTGGAGCAATCATCAATAATAATAAACTCAAACCCGGTGAAGGTCTGATTTATGATACTGGAGACGCTTTCCTCTATATATTGCCTGCAATTGTACACAGGCATTATTACCGAAATTTCAGGAATTAAAGGCGTATCCACTTTTCGGGAATTAAATCTTTCGTTTGCTTATTCATTTCATCATCAGCAAACCATTTTTGAGGAGCTATAACAATTTTCTCAATGTTGTTATTTAACCAGGCTCCCCACCAGCTGAAGGTACTATTACTAATTACCTGGTGCTTGCAAAGGCTCATAAGTCGCAGATCTTCATAGTTTTGATCGTCATCATTATGATCTATAAAATATGTGGGAGGAGATGCCTTGAAATTTTCCCTCGCCCAGTCAGGCTGATCTGAAAAGACAAAGATTTTTAAATCAGAAATTTGTTTTTCTAAGAAAGAAATCGCATTTTCATAATAATCTAAACCAAGGGAACCATGAATTTCAATAGCCGCATGTGAAATAACTCCTAAAGAGATTCCGTGTAATCGGCGGAAATGTACACAAAGAGAATTCGAATTTTGAATAATTTCTGCAATTTCACGGTTTTTCCCCGCCACCGGATACTTCACCGTGAATTCATTTTGAATTATATCTGAAATATTGCTAAAGTATTTTTCACTTTGCCAATAACCGATCAGGTATTGCTTTTTCCGCGGAATAAATACATTTGAGTCAAAACACAGGTTTCTTTCTTTTGTAATATAATAGCCATCGAGAGGGATGCGGTTATTAATATATCGCTTGCCCCTTTCAAAAAAACTATTTGATGTATAGTCTAATTTCAATGAGATAGGCAGGTCTGAAAATTTAGCAATATTTTCCTCAATCCTGAAGTGATTAAGCAAATATTTTCTTTTATAAAAATCATTTAAAAATCCATTTTCAATATCCAGTTTAAGGGCTGTTTTATTTCTTATTGCAATATTTCGTCCGGCAGCATATTGAAACATCTGGTTGCCAAGGCCTCCCATTAGTTTAACTATAATCATATTTCTTTATTCTTTCTTTGCCAATTTTCCCAAACAAATTTATACTGATAAGTTAATTTGTGAGTCAATGACAAGCGATCCTGTATTTGTTTCATTCTGACTTCTGCATTAGGGATGAAATTATGAAATTGTACTTGTATGTTCTCAATTATAGAGATCGCATTTGAATCAATTAAATGATCAAGCAACTCATATTCACCACCTTCAATATTTATTTTCATTAATTCAATTTTACTAATCAAGTGCATTTCAATAAATTCTGATGCTTTCAATAGTTTTATTGGAACGATTTTATTCCCCATTTTAAAAATAGAAGAAGAATCATCTAAAATTGATAAAGATTCATCTTTGTCAATGTTTGATAATCCAAATGGAAATACCTGTATCTTATTATTCTTTCTAAATCTGTGAATTATATTTTGCGCGTAATTAGAATAAGGTTCAAAGATTAAAATATTGCATAAATATTTACTGAATATATCACTTGCCCATTGCCCTTCATATCCTCCTAAATCAAATACTATTGATGTTTCGCTCAAATCATAGTTTAATCTGCAAGTTTTGTCACCTTTATTTGCAACCCATAAGTCTACTTGTCTTTCATGTTCTTTTTGAATGGGTGTTTTTTCTATTTTTTCAGGTAACCCTGAATTTTTCATAATAAAGTTCCCAATCTTGTTCAATCCTTTAGAAACAATTTTTCTCATCAGTTAGGTATTATTCTGATAATGTCATCTTTAACCTCAAAATTTAAAATAGGAATTTGAATGTCGACTATTGATTTTAATTCCTCTAAAGTAGGATAATCATCTGTTCCATTAAAACACCGAGCATCATCAATGAGTATTACATGGTTTTTTACATGATGATTAAAAATATGTGCCAATTCCTGTAAAATTGGAGTATTGAGCTTCCCTTTTGCAGTAATCCCTTCTGAGAAATGACCATCAAGCCAGAATAAAACTGGACTATTGATTTCTGATAAAATGGCAAGTAATTCATCAGAACTATCTCCCTGTAAAATTTTTATATGCTTGAATTTTTTGAATCTTTCTTGGGCTTTAAACGCCAATGTTTTATCAAGTTCAATAGAATAGATTTGTTCGAAGTGGCTATGACAGGCATATACCATATCTCCCAAATAAGTTCCTGTTTCAATTAGGGTTTTTAGCTTATATTCCTCCCTTTTATTTATAACAACCAGTTGTTTATATACGTGAGGAGGAGGTATAGGCTTTCCTTCCTTAAGCCAGTCTCTTATTATTTCTTTGCCTTTCTTTGCTGTAAGAAAGGAATGATAATAGTTGGCAGCTATTTTGTGAAGTTGCTTTATTAGAGGTATTTTAAATATTTGATGCATTATTTTTCAATTGTCTATTAATTACTATTTTATGAACCTTATCATCCGGTTCAAATGGGAACTCCTTCAAATTAATTTCCTTCTGAATTCTATAATTAAAGAAAGAAAACAAATTCTTTGTATACTTTTTTATACCATAAGTAAAATTATTGGAAGCAAAAAGGTCACCATCATAAGAGGAAAAAATATAATTAATGTAATCCATTGGGAAAATTTCTAATAGATTTTGTTCATCTACTTTTAGAATTGGAAAATAATCTTCATATATTAGAAATAGATTTGTATCACTTACATGAATTAATTTATATCCTTTTTTAGTGGCAAGTTCATGAATTGCTAAGGCCGAGGATCCAAAATATTCACCTTTCTTTTGAATAATAGATAATTGGGGCGGAATTGTTGGATTATACTCAATTACAATCAATTTAGGGTTAAATTCTTTTAGGCTCTCAAGAATAAAGTAGTCATCTCCATCAATATCAATGCTAAGAAAATCAAAATCCTTGGGGATTCTAAATTTATTCAAAATATTGTCTAGCCTGTTTTCCCCTTCTGAAGATACATATTTATTAACAATTTTAACGTTTTGAAAATTTTTAGTGTTTCCTGTTAACTCTATGAATTTTTTCTCATCTGCTTCTATCAGAATTGCTTCCCAATTATTATTGTGCCAAAGGTTCCATGTGTTGCTACAATGAATTCCATCCCATGCACCAAATTCAACACAAATTTTATCATTTGTTGTGATTCGTGAAAAAATCTCACCCACAATTCCATCTTCGCCAAATTGAGATGTAATATTTCTTTGAAAGCCTTTGAAGGGCGATTCTTTCCTCATAATTATTTTTTTTAAAAGTTCGGTTATCCTAGTTTTTAATCTAATTTCAAAAGCAGTTCTATAAAGCCTCTTTCAATTATAAGGATAATTATTCCCATTAAATTTGCTAGGACAAAATCTTCATTTGCTTACCCCTCCTCTCCCATTTTGGGGTAAGAAAAAGTAATCCTGCTTGGCGCGATAAAAGTCTTGAAGTCAACTTCCCATCATTAATAACCTCAAATGAGATGGCTTTTTCAATATAATCATAGATCTCAGAAAAATTTGAACTACCTAAATAAAGACCGACTAAGTAAGTTTCGGGATAAAACCGAATATCCTTTAAGGTTATAGATATGACTTCTTTACCTTCAATCTCTTCTAATTCAAATTTAGAATCGCAATCTATCATATTGGCTATTGCTGTTCCATCCGCTTCAAAAATTTGAAATGCAATTCTGAAATTTTTAACTCTCTTTATTGACTTAATATGTAGGTTGAAAGTTAAATTATCTCCTATTGAGAACTTTCTACAATTCACACCATTGTCGTCAGATATAACAATCCTTTCAAACAATATAAGTCCGGAGCCCTTTCTTTCTTTGCAAGTGGTCAAATCTAAAGATGTTACATCATCAGAATTACTCATTTTCAGATAAGTGTTTACCACACTGGTCATAAGGCCTATTTCCTTAATAATGCCATCTTCAAGCAAGATACCTTTGTCGCACAGTTTTTGAACAGCAGCCATATTATGGGTAACAAAAAGCACTGTGCGTCCAAACTCTTGACTTACATCCTGCATCTTACCAATTGCCTTTTTCTGGAATTCAGCATCACCTACCGCCAATACCTCATCAATAACGAGTATTTCAGGTTCAAGGTGGGCAGCTATTGCAAAACCCAGCCGGACTGTCATACCACTTGAATAACGTTTTACCGGTGTATCGATATACTTTTCAACACCCGCAAAATCAACTATTTCATCAAACTTCCGGGTAATCTCTGTTTTGGTCATACCCATAATGGATCCATTCATATAAATATTCTCCCTGCCTGTCATTTCGGGATGAAATCCTGTTCCTACTTCGAGCAGGGAAGCAATCCGGCCTCTGGCCATTATACTGCCTGTGGTTGGATTTGTAACCCGGCTTAAAATTTTAAGAAGAGTTGATTTCCCCGCGCCATTCCTTCCAATGATCCCCAATACTTCTCCCTGCTTTACTTCAAGATTTATATCCTTAAGCGCCCATACATATTCACCTGTAGATTTTACGGTACGGTCGTTTACCTGTCCAATCTTCAGGTAAGGATCTTCCTTTCCAAGTACATTTATTGTCCACCATCGTTTTAGATCGTGACTTAATGTTCCGGTACCGATATTTCCCAATCGATATTGCTTGGAGATATTTTCAAAAATTATGGCGATCTCACTCATCTAAAAAGTCGTTTTGTTGGATCATTCCCCTTGTCTTTTACTTTTGTGAATGATTCTGAATAATTCCGTATACAGATCCCTGATAGATAAATAAGTAGTTTTGGGGATACTGTTAGTCGAAATTATTAATTACCTCAACCACGTTCGCTGCATCCTCAATAGTCATTATCTGACTTATCGGTAAACTTAATACTTCGCGATGAATCTTCTCAGTAACAGGCAGACCCATATCATTTAATTCTTTATATGCCATTTGTCTATGAGGCGGTATTGGATAATGGATCAAAGTTTGAATGCCATTATCAGTAAGGCAAGTCTGAAGTTTATCGCGTTGTGAATTTCGGATGACAAAGAGGTGCCAAATGTGATCTTGGCGACGGACGACGGGCGACAGGCTACAGGGTAAAATAATTTCAGATTGTTTAATGTTTTCAAGGTAATAATGAGCAATTTCGCGGCGGCGCTGATTGTCGGAATCGAGTCTTTTAAGCTTAACACTAAGAATTGCAGCTTGAATTTCATCGAGTCTGGAATTTAACCCTTTGTATCTATTCTCATATTTCTTTTTTGACCCATAGTTTGCCAGGGTTCTTAATACATCAGCCAATTCATCATTATTGGTAGTTACTGCCCCGGCATCTCCTAAGGCACCCAAATTTTTACCTGGATAAAAGCTATGCCCTGCTGCGTCTCCTAATGAGCCTGTTCTTTTATCATTGTAATATGCGCCTTGTGCTTGAGCATTATCCTCAATAAGTTTCAGATCATATTTATCTATTAATCGTTGTATTTCGGGGTGCATAGCATTTTGTCCATACAAATGAACCATCAATATACCTTTTGTACGCTTACTGATCTTTTCCTCAATAAGAAACGGATTGATATTGAAAGTTTTAATATCCGGTTCAACGAGTACAGGTTTAAGCCGGTTCTCAGTTATCGCTAAAATGGAAGCAATATATGTATTTGCAGGTACAATTATTTCGTCGCCTTCTTTCATCAGCCCTATTTCAATATAGGCCCGGAAAATTAAGCGCAGAGCATCCAATCCATTGGCTACACCGATACAATGCCTTGTACCAATGAAGGCTGCGTATTCCTTTTCGAAAGCAGTTACTTCGTTGCCCAGCAAATACCATCCACTGTCAATTACTCTTTTTACGGCATTTGAAAGCTCAGGTTCAAAGCTATTATTGATCTTTTTGAGATCGAGAAACTTTATCATTTTTTATTTAACCTTCCGAAGAAATCCCGCAGGATTTCCAATCCATACTTCATTTGCCGGTATGTCTTTTGTCACAACACTGCCAGCGCCGATTAAAGAGTTTTCTCCGATAGTTACACCGCCCAGAATTACTGCACCACCACCAATCGATGCGTTCTTCTTAATATGTATTTTTTGTACTTTGAATTTTTGTTTTGCCCTTGGATATTTGTCATTTATAAATGTAACATTGGGGCCGATCTGAACATTATCCTCGACGAAGATTCCATCCCATAAATAAACTCCACATTTTATAGTTACATTATCTCCGATTTTCACATCATTTTCGATGAAACAATGGGCATTAATATTGCAGTTCTCACCTATTTCTGCATTAGGTAAGATTACAACATATTGCCAAATAGTAGTGTTTTTACCAATTTTTTTGGTTTGAACATCAGAAAGCGGATGAATCATTTTTGTATTTTAAAAAAACATTGTAATCTCTAATGTAATCTATCTCATTAAATAATTCAGAGGCCAGAACCAGGCAGATTGAGCCGGATGAAAAATTAATTATTTCACGCCAGATTCCGGGAGTGACCAGAAGACCTGTATATGGATGATTCAGATTTAAAGTTTTGCTATTGAACCCATCCTCCAGTTTAACGTCAAAGCTGCCACTTGCAGCTACAATAAGCTGATAAAGATTTTTATGCGCATGCCCGCCTCTTTCTGCTCCTCCGGGTACATCATAAAGATAATAAACTCTCTTAACTGAAAAAGGGAGCAACTTGTTCCCTTCAGATATAGTGATATTACCACTTCTACTGTGGATTTTCCCCAAATCAATGACCTGGCAATCAGCAATCTTAGTTTTGAGTCTCAAGACTTTGAAATTAAATTCAGGAATTTATCAAAATCACGAATGTAATCAGTTTGTGAATATTCAGTCGAAGCCAGAATAAGTGCCAGTGAATTCGTTGAAAAATTCTCTAGTTTCCGCCAGGTCATTTTTGGTATATAAATCCCATAATATGAACGGTTCAATGAAAATTTCTGTTCAGTCTTCCCATCATGCAAAATAACATCGAAACTTCCTGAGAGAGCAACAATTAATTCTTCGGTTTTTATAAATGCATGACTTCCCCGCGATTCACCACCAGGAACATCATAGATCCAATAGACTCTTTGAATCTTAAAAGGTATATGCTTTTCTTCTTCAATAAATGAAAGATTCCCACGTGAGTCTTCAATTTTGGGAAGGTCGATGATTCCTATTTTATTTCTTTCTGTCATTGATAGTTTCTGGTTTAGAGTAGGGAATTGTGAGTGGCATTTTGACAATATAGCGGACTACAAGTAAACCCGCCAGAGCGCCAACAAAATACCAGATAAAATCAAAAGGGTTATATGTGCTGCCGAAAAGCGTTCTGAAAATAAAATTCTTTCTGAATAGTTCTAATGCCGGACTATGATTTAACTGTGAAAATTCAATCAGACAGGTAACACAAAGTACAATTATTGATATTTTTATTGGGCCCGATTTAGGAAAAACCAGAGATGCCAGCACAATAAAGAATACAACATAAATAACTCCTCCAAGATAATTGGAAACAAATTCACTGCCAATACCCGAATAGACTTTTGTTAATAGTCCTATTGGTATAAGAATGATTATCAGGGAGAGTTTCTTTAATGTGGTTAAGTTGTCCATTCATCTCAAAGATTAACCTTGAACCTGGAAATTGAAATATTTAGTGTCTAACCCAAAACGAGAAACCCAAAACATTAAATAGCCTGAAGGATACTATTCTTCAGTATAATATCCTTTCCCCTTTTCCGAATAGCCATATCTCCTGTAATACCCCTTATTATAATAGTTATAACCGTATGAGTAGCCATATCCACTCGTATAGCCGTATCGCATACCATAACCGTAATATCCGGTGAGGCTGATGTCATTTATTACGATTGCCATGTTTTTAAGTTCCCCCTGATTGTGTAGATGCTCAATCATGTCCAGGGTATTACGCGATGTATATCTCTGTCGAACAATAAAGAGATTTACATCTACGTAAGGAGCCAGAAGTAAAGTATCGGTAACAATGGCAACGGGAGGAGTGTCAATAATTATGTAATCAAATTCTTTCCTGGCTCTCTCCATGAATTTTTTCATTTGTTCTGTCTCTAACAGTTCTGCCGGGTTAGGGGGTACTGGACCTGATGGAGCATAGAAAAGATTATTTACCTGGGTTTTCCTGATTAAATCTTCATAATCGCATCCTCCACTTAGGTATGTGCTCATTCCGGGGCTATCGTCGAATTCAAAAACTTTGTTAATACGAGGTCTTCGAAGGTCAAGCCCGATAAGCAAAACCTTTTTGCCTAGCATTGCAGTTATCGCAGCCAGGTTAATTGAGATAAAAGTTTTTCCCTCTGAGCTTATTGTTGATGAGACAGCTATAACTGCTACTTCGTTTTCCTTTACAAAATATTTTAATGCAGTTCGAACCGACCGGAAAGATTCAGAAAGAGATGATCCGGGTTTTTCAACAACAGCTATTTCATTCTTACTATCACTATGACTGATATACCCTAATACTGGAACTTTTGTTTTTCCCTCAATATCCTTTTTATCCATTACCTTGTCGTTGAAAAAGTCAATCAGTACAATTACCACCATTGGTAATATGAATCCAAGTATTATGGCAATCAAAAAGTTAATCCTTGTTTTTGGCTTGATCAGCGCTGAGCTGTAGTTTGATGCTGTGTCAATAATCCGATTGTCAGATACATTGGATGCCATCGCTATACCGGATTCGGAGCGTTTTTCAAGAAGGTAAGTATATACAGAATTGTTAAGATCAAACTCCCGCTGAATATTAATAAGTTTTCTTTCTGTCGAGGGGAGTTTTTTTATCTCAACCTCAACCTCTGATATCTTTTTGTCTGATTCAGCTATAATCAACTTTAACCCGGCAATACCATTCCGCACATTCTCACGCAAGGCTTCACGAGTTTCTTCAGTTTGTTTAAACAACTGGACGACTGCAGGTTGGTCACTTGAAAGGTTGAATCCCATCTTTTCGGTTTCCTTCTGGAGGGAAGAAAACTCATTAACCAGTTTTAAAAGAACCTGGTCGGTTATTCCAATTGCTGATGGGGATACTATTTCTCCTCCTGCATTCTTTATATTTAAGTAGTCTGAAAGGTATTTGTAATATTGCATCTGTAGCTCGAACCCGGCTTTCTCGTTCTCAAATTTTTCAAATCTGTTCTGGATAGTCGTCCCTTCGCGACTAAGATCAATAAAACTATTAGTAAGTCTGAATTTCTCGAGTTTTTCTGCAGCTGTCTCAAGAGAATTAGAAATTACTTTCAACTGATTATTAATAAATTTAATTGTACTATCTGCGGTTTGGTTCTTATTATCAAGACCATACTGGATGTATGTTTCCATCAGTTTGTTAAGATAATCGGCTTCCTGGGCAGGTACAAAACCCGTAACAGACAAGGTGACCAGAGATGCATCTTTTTGTATTGGTTCCACTAACAGCTTGGACCGGTACTGGCTTGCCAGGCTTCCAGGATCAGTAAAATTAAAATAGTAACTATTTGAAACCCCTTCAATATAAGAAGAGATGTTAGGATTCCTTCGAACAACGGTAAAGTTAAAACCATAATCGGAAAACCGTTCGCCGAAATTCATTTCTTTTTCAAAGTTCAAACCACTATTGAGTTGGACCCTGTATTTCAGGTCACTTATAATTGTAATGCCTACTTTCACATCTTTCGGCTCCGTATCCAGAGAATCATAGACAACTCTGAACGGGCAGGTATTGTACATCCTTGATTCCACTATCCCTCTTTTTCCTACTGCTGTATAAACTACATGGAATTCCTTAAGATCTTTCATAACCCTGTAATTCAGCCTGAAGGATTTAAGAATGCCCATCTCATTTAAAAGGTTTTGCTGATTTCTGAATATATCACCTCCCGGTATCACACTGGAAGCATTGCTATTCATTTTCCCCATCTGGTCGTCACTTATCAGCAGTGTTGATGATACTGAATATATTGGCTGCGAATACCTGTTTATACCATATGCAAGGGTCACAGCAATAAACAACGCAATTGCAAACCAGTACCAGTTACTCAGGAAAAGTGAAAGATACCGTTTGATATCAAGGTCCTCGTCTTCGGGGAGATTGTAGTTGTCGGGAGAGTAGTTGGGGTCCATGGGGATCAAAATTTGTAAGACAAAAGTACTTCTAAAGATAAAAGACAAAAGTCACAAGACAAAAGTCATATGACAAAAGTGTAGATCAAACCAAAAAATAAAAGACATAAGGCTGATATGTTTATTTGTGATTTTAATCCTACTAAAAGCTAGTTACTACTTTAGTAAAATTTCAAGAATCCAGAACTTATTTTCCAAAATAGTTAATGAGCAGAAGCATCATCGTAATGCTGGAAGTTAAGGCTGTGAGAATAAAAGAAATAGTCGGAAGGTTCATATTGAATATCTTTTGATTAAGTGGTTCCACAATGACTACATCATTGGGAAGAAGAAAATAAGCCTCTGAGGAAAGAATTTTTTTGTCCTGGAGATTTAGTCTGAATGTTTTGGTTCCTTTGTCTATCGGACGGACAACAAGCACTTTGCTGCGGTCGCCATAGTCGCCTACACCACCTGCACGTCCGATTGCCTCAAGAACTGTGAGATAATTATTGTAATTAACATAAGTTCCCGGCGTCCTTACCTCTCCTATTACTGTGAATTTAAAACTTAAAAGTTTACATTCAACAGTTGAATTAGTGAAAACCTTTTCAGCAGATATCTGTATCATTTTCCTTGACTCTTCAAGTGTAAGTCCACTGACTTTTAATGATCCGACTGCCGGTAAAACAATATTTCCATCAGGATTAACATCATAGCCATAAATATATCCTCCCGACTCGCCCTGGGAAACATATATCCCTCCTGCGCTCCTTGCAGATACAAGAAAATCATTTATGGTACCATCGGGCATCATGGCTTTCACTGTAATATAAAGTATATCGCGGGGTTGAATTTTGTAGTCGGGGATATCCAATATGAAGGTTTCTTCACCGGTTGGTACGGGAAGGTTATTCAGGTAGGCGAGTTTTTTCTGGCTGGTACAGGAAAACACTAAAAGAGTTAATGCAACTAAAATGAGTAATTTCGGCTTCATTAGTTTGTTTTTAAGATAAAAGATAAAAGTAAAAAGATAAAAGTTTAATTAAAGATAAAGGATAAAAGTCATAAGACAAAGTACCGGAAAAACTAATTCATAAAAAGAAATCAGATTATCTATTTGCTTCAGGACGGGCATGCTTTCGCCCCATCAGTCACATCCTTAGATGTGTCTGACAAGGCCAATCTATCAGCATTTTCAGTGAATTCGGTCAGTTCCGAAGATCACTGTTTATATCTATAAAATTACATTCCGGAAAATCCGGAATTTTGTAATATCAACTTACTATCTTCGTTGTTCCACAATGGAAGAAGGTCTGATTTTTTTAGTTTTAAAAGATGGCAATCTGCTTCATCGGGATTGAGGACAACGTAACTAACTTTTCGTCCTACCAATTCTTCTGCCTGCATTACTTTCCTGGCAAGATACTCGCGGTCAATATTCTCTCCTACAAGAATGAGATCTATAACGGGACTATCTTTACCACGTGCAAAATCCCCCGTTAGATAAATACAAATAAGATTTCCCAAACGATGGATCACTTTATCGATTACACGGTCAATGCCGGCCTCTTTCATTATGATACTATGAATATCACCGAATAAAGGATGATCACGATTAGCCTGGTAAACCTTTTTATTACCGTCACGAAGAGAATGGAGAAGACCTGCTTCTTCAAACCTGTTCAACTCAAGACGAATTGCATTTGAGGATTCCCCGAATTCAGTTTCCAGTCCACGGAGGTGAGCTTTGGTACTGCTGTTAAGGAAAAACTTCCTGAGGAGCTTTATCCTTGTTTCCGACGTTATGAGGGCATTAATCATCGAGTCAGGTTAGGATTAATGAGTAACAAATTTACTCGTTATTTCGGATTATGCAAATAGCTGGGGATATAAATTATGGGAATTTATGGCTTAAGGCGGCCGGTGTGCGGCATGAGGCGTGCGGAGTGTGGAGTGATACCTCATGGAGCTTTTTACCGAGAAACGCATACCACTAGCCGCAAACCATTAAGGAGATACCCATAATCACACACCACAACCCAACATTCGTCAATATTCAAATAATTCTAATACTCTTATTGCCAATAAGTACTATATTTGTAAGTTATATGTAATGTTGTATTCTGATGCAACCTATAACTGCTATGATGGGTCATAATTGAAATTGATCACAGTATGAAAAAAACATTTACTCTTTTAATATTTTTAGGACTGGCATTAAGGCTATACGCCCAAGCCCCTACCACAAGTGGCTCCCTGACAGGAGACGAAACTTGGACAACCGCTATGTCACCAATACATGTTACTGGCGATGTTACTGTGCCGGATGGAATAATACTAACAATAAATTCTGGGGTTACGATACAATTTGATTCTGGACAAAGCTTGATAATTATTGGGGCTCTACATGCAAATGGAACTTCAGGTTCTGGAAATCAAATCACTTTTACAGCTGCTGGAACTTCCTGGGGCCATATTTATTTTAATAACTCAACCGGCAATTCAAATCTGCATTATTGTGTAGTTGAAAAAGGTAATGCAACCGGTCTCTCTCCCCAATATGGAGGAGGTGTTCTAGCAAATACAAATAATCTGACCATATCAAATTGCGACTTCAGAAATAATTCTGCCGGGTGGGGTGGAGGCATTCTCTTGTATCCTTATTCTACTACCACTATTTCAAATAGTTTATTCAGAAATAATTCGACAACACATGAAGGGGCTGGCATCTATTTTTTTCTTGTCACAAAAGCTACTGTGATTAATTGTATGTTCGAATCTAATACTGCTTCTGGCACTGGAGGCGGGATGTTCATTGGTGGTGATGTCAGCGATGTTAAAATTATAAATAGTACAATAATAAATAACACTGCTACATCTGGTTCTAATATTCTTTTTGCTCTCAATCACAATGCCATAAGACCTTTTTTAATAAACTGTATAATTTGGGGATCATCTAATTCTATATATTATCATCAACAAACTCCACAATCAACCGACTTTATAAATTGCGCTATTCAGGACCCGATTTCAGGGAGCACAACTAACTGTATAACACTTAATTCTGCTAATTCAGATGTTGCTGGTCCTAATTTCATTAATCCATCAGGAGGAGATTATTCAATTTCATTCGTTTCTCCCTGCCGTGATGCCGGAACAGCTTCAGGCGCTCCATCAACAGATATTCTCGGTAAATTCAGAATTGAATTGCCCGATATTGGCGCATATGAGGTTCAATACAGTAACTGGACGGGAGCTGTCAGTACAAGCTGGTCTAATTCAACCAACTGGAGTGCCAGTGTTGATCCTTCTTCCGGAAGCGGAGATGTTGTAATCCCATTCCTTTCGGGGGCAACACCTAATTATCCTATTGGAACACCTGCTCCTGATTTTACAATCGGAACTGGCAAGACTATGATCCTCAGGCCCGGTGCGGAAGCCACCTTTGGCACACTTACAAATAATGGAACTTTGAGACTTGAAGAAGATGTGACTGGAATCAGCTCACTGATATATAGTTCATATTCAGGGAATAATTCTAATATACAACTTTTCTTACCTGGAGGTGGAAGTCAGGGTACTTATAGGTGGCATTATATATCATCACCGGTAACTGTTTTACCAAGAACTGTCTTTGTGGGTACATTAGACCTGGCAAGATACGATGAAAGTCTCGTTACCAATAACCAAGATAAAGGCTGGGTAGCTTTCGATGGCTACATATATTCAACCGGACAGTTCGGAGGAACAGGATTTTCAAATCTTGATGCCGGAATCGGTTATAATCATTATCTGTCTAGCAATCATACCTACGCTTTCAGTGGTTTTTTTAACTCAGGTAATGTAACTGATAATCTAGCATATAACTCAATAAACTCTACTCCAGATTATCCAAATACTCAAGGATATAATCTTTTAGGTAATCCTTTCCCGTCATGCCTTGACTGGAGCCAGATCGCAGGAGCAACAGAATTTGACCCTACTATAAGCCAGGCAATATACTTTAATTACATGGGCAAGATTGCTTCATGGATTAACGGGACCGGCACTAACGGAGGAACCAGTACTATTCCTCCAATGCAGGGTTTTTTCGTAAAAGCTTCAACTCAAGGTAAATCGGTAACATTACCTATGAGCGCTTGTGTACATAGTGTATCTCAAATCAGGTATAAAAAGGGTTTAGAAATTATTCCACTTGTAAGGTTGAAAATAGAGGACCAATTGAACAGCGATGATGCTGTTGTGAGATTTGATGAAAAAGCTACTACCGAGGTAGATAACGCTTTTGATGCCTTTAAATTCACCAAAAACGGAAGCCCGGTGGATATCTGGACTACCACAAGCGGCGCTGATCTAAGTATTAACGGCCTCCCTTTTCCAAATCCAAGTGTCGAGATTCCGGTGTCGTTTTACAGCAATGCAGCGGGTAATCTTAAAATAACAGGCTCACAAATTGATGGTCTCGAAAATTACAGTGTGATTCTAACCGATAATGTAACTAACACTACAATAGATCTTAAAACAAACCCCAGCTTATCTTTTGCTGCTCCCGGCGGAGAAGTTGATAACCGGTTTACTCTTAAAGTTTTAACCATTACCACAGCGGTTCCCGAAACTACAATAAGCAATAAAGCGTTCAATATTTACTCTTCGAACAGAATGGTGAATATCCAGACACTAAACGATATCTGGAACGGTAAATCGGGCGGCATAAGGGTTCTCGATATGACAGGAAGAGTTGTCACAACAGAGGATAATGTTACATTCTCAAAGGATGAATTACATCAGCTTCCGGTAAGTGCGGCAACAGGGATATATATGGTGGAGATAAGGTCGGGGGGGATGAGATATGTGGGGAGGGTTATTATAAGATAGTTGCTGGTTGCTGGGTGCTGGTTGCTGGGTGAGCTTTCGAGTTTAGAATTTAGCATTTAAAGTCCAACAAGCAACGAGCAACGAGCAACTCTGGATAATTTGTTAATTTTAAATAATAAGATACATTTGTAACATATTTCGTAAACTTTAATCAGCTGAAGTTGAACTCCCTTAAGAGAAAATGACTCCCAAAAAACGATATATAAAGCCGGAGGTAAGCCGTATAGAACTTGATAACAGCATATCTCTGGTTATGATGTCCTCACCTCATGATCCCCCTCCCAGGGGCGGAACACAGAAGAGTAATAATACTCCGTTCCAGAGTCCGTTCGGGGATAAGCCGTTTGGGTAACGGTCAAAGGCGCAAAGGCGTAAGGGCGCAAAGGAAAAAACGAGATTTATATAAATCAGAGTGCGGGAAGGCACTCTTTTTTGTTTAAATAATGGCGCATAGGTCAAAAGAATTTAAATTAAGCGCTCATTTGGTTTTGCCGCTGAGCCATTGAGCCGTTGCGCCTTTGTGCCGCGAGGTATGAGGCATGAGGCGTCAGATACCCGAACCCGAAGTCTTAATTTTACTAAGTAATTTTTTTTACCTTTGCCATATGATTATTAAAGATGAAATATTAAAAAAGCAAAAGGATTTTGATGTTTTGTGTAAGAATCACAAAGTAAAATACTTATATGCTTTTGGTTCATCAGTCACTGAACGCTTCGATTTCAAAAAGAGCGATATTGACCTTCTTGTAGAAATTGATTCCAAGGATCCTATTGACCGTGGTGAAAAATTACTTTCACTTTGGGACTTATTCGAAGTCTTTTTTCGAAGGAAAGTTGATTTGCTTACTGAATCATCCATAGTTAATCCATTCTTAAGAAAAAACATTGACTCAACAAAAGTCTTAATTTATGACGGATCAGGGCAAAAAATACTTAACTGACATTATAAATGCCATTAATTTAATCGAATCCTTTACATCAGATATTTCGACCTTCGATGAATATATCGCTGATCTAAAGACTCAAAGTGCAGTTGAGAGACAACTTGGCATTATTGGAGAAGCCATTGCTAAATTTGAGAAGATTTTCCCTGCTTCAATTTTAATTAATTCACGTAAAATAGTCGGATTTCGAAATAGATTAATTCATGCTTATGATACTGTTGACCCATCAATAGTCTGGGCGATAATTAAGAAGCATCTGGAGCCTTTGAAAAAAGAAATCACTGAAAAACTTAATGAATAATACTATTCGGGTAAGAACGAGATTTATATAAATTGACCAATTGTCTGAGGGGATTGCTTCGTCTCGCGATTTCATCGGGATCCTCGCAATGACCGCCAACTTTATTATATACGCTTCAATCCCAAAATCCTATTCACTGAATCTACTTAAGGTCATTGCATAGAGACCGCATTGCTACTTTTAGAAGAGTACAATTATGCATTTACTTTGCATTTTTGTACTAATGTTTGTATGTTTGTACTATGATTAAGAGAGTTATTCAAGCCAAAATTGAACTGCTGGCAGAAAAGTTTCCTGTTATTTCTGTAACAGGTCCGAGGCAGTCGGGTAAAACAACTTTGATAAAATCAATGTTCCCGCATTGGCATTATGAATCATTGGAAGATCCCGATACGCGACTTTTTGCTTTGAGCGACCCAAGAAAGTTCCTGAATATTGGAAAAAAAATGATTATTGATGAAATTCAACGTGCTCCTGAACTCTTTTCATACCTTCAATCAGGATTTTTTCAAGAATCTCAACTACTGGAATAAATTATCCGGCAATTTAACTTCAAACTCTTATGTAATTTATGGAGGCGATTCAAGCAGGGATACCAAAGATGGAAAACTTTTGACATGGAATGACATCTATGAAATTCCCGTAGTGTAAGATCTTTCCTAATCACAACCACAGATCACCTTGAAGGGTTGTCATGTTTCAACTGGCAACAAGCTCAGGGCTCAGAGCAAGGGGGAAGAACGAGATTTATATAAATTGACCGATTGTCCTATTGGATTGGGGTTGTTGAATAAGTCGAAATCCATTAACCACAGAGGGGCACAAGCGTTAAGAAATAGCCCGGTGAGCCTGTCCCGATTTATCGGGAGCTATTTTAGCGCTGTGGCCAGGTTGCAGAGGTGTCTTCTACACAAAGATCACAAAGGATTGAATTTCATGGTTTTAACTTTGTGTCCTTTGTGCCTCCTTAGTGTACTTTGTGGTTAAAAAGGACTTTTTCAATACCCACAATGACCGCCAACTTTATTATATACGCTTCAATCCCATAATCCCATTCACTGAATCTACTCACGGTCATTGCGAGTCCCGCTTTGCGGGACGTGGCAATCCTAAACTCCCATCCGAAAATAAACTTACTTGCAGTGGCATTGATAGTCTGAGGCTGAAAGCTGATGCCACCAAATTAGCTTTTTATGTTGCGAATCGAAGAAGAATTAAAAAATTATTCTAAATTCGTTGGTCAGTTAATCTAAAAAAGTGATCAGTCACTGAGAGTGTTTAGAAAACTAGCTTTTATGAAAAAATTGCTGATAATTTTAGCGGCATTCACTTTACTTATGCCGGTGACTAAGGCCCAGCTGTGGCGGCTCAGGAGATATGAAGTGAGCGGCGGCATAGGAACAACCCAGTTTTTCGGAGATATCGGCGGGTTCTCAAATGATAAGAATATTCTCGGAATTAAAGATTTTTCTTTCAGGCAAACAAGGTTTAATATAAACGGGAGCCTCCGGTACAGAATTCTTGAAAACGTATCGGTAAGGGTAAACCTTGTAGCTGGTCTTTTCCACTCAACCGATGCCAGGGGCGAAAATGTGAACCGGGGCTTTCAATCGAATACAATTTTTTGTGAACCATCTCTTTTAGGGGAGTATTACTTTATTAAAAACAGGGAAGAAAACAGTTTTATTTTCCTCGAACGTAACGAGACTTTACTAAAATCAGTTTTCGCATCGCTCGATTTCTATGTATTTACCGGAATCGGAGGTCTTGTCTACCATGTGAAACCCAATGATATTCTTGCACCTTATGTCACTAAACCGGGTGGCTTCACGGGAGTGGTACCCCTGGGAATAGGTGCGAGCATAATTTATTCGGAAAAAATTAATCTAGGTGTCGAACTTGGAGGAAGATTTACATTTACTGATAATCTTGATGGCTATACATCAGTCCATTCCAAAGCGAATGATATTTTTCATCTTCTCAATTTTACTTTTACATATAAGTTGCGTAAAGGGAATTCAGGACATACTTCCATTGGGAATTAATTCTGTTCATTTGGCTTCGCCAATCTCATCCCAATAAATAGGGATTCGGTTCTTTTGCCTGTCCAAATCAGTATTACTTTCTTTTTCTTGATAAAAAGAAAGTAACCAAAGAACCGATCCCGCGTAGCGGGAGAGCTCGCGAACACCTTTAAAAATAATAGATAGTGAGCAAAAATCAAGGCTGCAGATAATTTTGGGGCGACTGTTTTTCAGCTTGCCCACGCAATACAACTCGCTCTCCCGCCAAGGCGGGATCGCTCAAACAGTATTGCTTACTAAAGGCCCCCGCAGCAAGCTTCTAAACAGTCGCTATCCCTGCAGGCTGGCTCCTTCGCTAAAATTGCCCACAGGGCAATTTTTTTACGCTCGGCCCTCCCAAAATTCTCTGAGGCCGTTTGAAACCCAATAATAAATAATAACATAACGTATTTTTCTAAATTAAGGCGCGAGGGCAAACCGGAAATAGTGCGAACTGCAGCAAAAACGGTAGCGCCAATAAGGCCAGTGTAGCAGGCGCCCGTTTTTACTGCAGTTGGTATTTCCGGACTCCTTTTCTTTGGTTCATTTCTTTTGGAGGAGCAAAAGAAATGAACAAATAACTTCAAGAAAAAGAAAGTAACATGATTTGTGACGAGCAAAAGACCCGATCCTGCATAGCGGGAGAGCTTGCCGCAGGCAAATGAACAAACTAAACTTTTTTAAGAAATGCCTTCGGGATTTTAAGAATCAGATTCTGATCTAATCTGTCAATACGAACCACAACACGGTTTTTGGAACCGATTCTTATAAGCTCTCCGGTGAGACCGATAAGAGAGCCATTTATCACTTCAACATTATCGCCCTGGGCGAATCTATCGGATGTGACTTCAATTTCAGCGTCGCTGTCAATAAGCAGTCGGAGATTATCTATCTGATTCTGAGGAATTGAAACGGGTTGTCCTTCAAAAGATACAAATTTAACAACACCATTTATCTTGTAAACCTTTGGAAAACTCTTTTTGCTTGTCTTTACAAAGATGTACGAAGAGAGAAGAGGCTTTTCAACAAGCTTCTTGCGGTCGCTCCACATCCTGTACGTCTTCTGAAGGGGCAGGAATGTCTCTATCCCTGCCTCAACGAGTCGCGCAAATACAAGCTTCTCAGCCCTGGGACGGGTGTAAAGGGCAAACCATTTGTCTTCAGACTTTTTGGTTTTAATGGTCTTTATTTCTTTGAAGGATATGTTTTCCTGTTCAGGCATATTTTTTGTTTGAAGACGATTTCAAAGATAAGATTTTTGTTCATTTTTTGTTAGCCACATCTTGTCTGTTCATTTCTTTTGCTCCTCCAAAAGAAATGAACCAAAGAAAAAGAGGCCGGAAATGAAAAATTTTGTCCATACGTACGCCCGCTACACGGGCCTTATTGGCGCTATCGTCTGGCCAAAATTTCGCACCATTTCCGGGTTGCCCTCGCACCACTGATTAAAGAACTTCACATAATGATTCTTGCTTTTGGATTTTAAGCGGCCTCAGAAAATTTTGGGAGGGCCGAGCTCACCGAAGGTAATCTCCATCGATATTAATAGATATTCAATAATAAATTTTTCCAAGGCCCTTTGCAAATTTGCCTTGATTCATGGTTTTGGTTTATTATAAAGTTAAAAACCAAATCCCCATTTCAAATCATCATGCTCAAAAAATGTTCTACAACCTCAATGCACTCATGATTCCAAAGAACGATATTTAATTTTTAGTGGACACTAATAATTCTCTTTACTTGTTTCTTATTATAATAATGAAAAAAGTGCTTTTTGTTTGAAAGGATTATTCACATAAGAATCTTTATATAATACAAAAACATTTTAACCAATTAGATTACCCATCACGGTTCTGAAAGAGCCAGATATGAATAACTCCTGGCGCCGGAGGTTATTCATATTTAGCCACATTCGTGGCAAATAATTTTAAACAAATCAGGCCAATGAACAATTATTCCTGAGGAGAAAACTCACCGAAAAAACAGAATATGTTATAAATATCAAGATTCTCTTTTTATTCCAGCTTTATAGAAAAGATGTGCACAAAAGGGTTGCCAAAAGGGAGGTCTCTGGACATTGGCATAATTGCTCTTAATTCCACAGAATTAGACCCCCTTTAGGGGGTCGGCCGCGAAGCGGCCGGGGGGCAGAAAAAAAATAGAAAAGATGTGCACAAAAGGGTAGCCAAAAGGGAGGTTACTCTGGACATTGGCATAATTGCACTTAACTTCACAGAATTAGACCCCATTTAGGGGGTCGGCCGCGAAGCGGCCGGGGGCAGAAAAAAAATGGCTGAAAAAAAGTGTTGGGCCGAAAACAGGCGAGAAGGCAAACCAGCTACACACCACATAGCACATCTCCATTAACCTTTAAGCTGTAATGCCCTTACACCAAATAGTTATATATTTGCTAAACTCATTTCTAAACCAGTTTTGAAAAAGAGAATCCTCATATTCGCCATTTTCAGTATTATTCAGATAATGAATATGAATCTTTATTCCCAGGAAGTTCCTCAATCAGTCAGCAATACAGGCATCTACGAATTTCTTGATGAACTGGCAAACAAGCAGATAATTGAAATAAATTCCGCTGTCAAACCCTATTCAAGATTGTTCATATCACAACGGCTGAAAGAGGCGGAAGAGAAAAAAGATCAGCTTAATAAGAGGCAGCAGAAAGAGCTCGACTTCTATCTTTTGGATTTCGGGAAGGAGTTGAATGAGGGCTTAATGGCACAAAGTCGTAACGGCGTAAAGGCAGGATGGTTCGGCGGAATAAAGGCCCAAAGGCGTCTGGATCTGTTTTATTACAGGGACTCACTCTTTTCACTTACAATAAATCCTATTCTGGGTGGAGAGATCTTTTCCAACTCCTCGGGAACAGCAACTTATATCCGCAACGGAGCAGAAGCTCGGGGATATATAAAGAACTGGGGATTCTATGCTTCACTTCGCGATAATCACGAGAAACCTTTGCTCGGTCTTCCTCAATATCTTACACAGAGAGTGGATGGACACATAAAAGGAAGCTCCGACTTCAGCGAGATGCAGGGTGGGATCACCTATTCATGGAAATGGGGCAATGCCGGACTTGTAAAAGATAATCTCCAATGGGGAAATAACTATAACGGGGCAAATATTTTCGGGGGAAATAATCCGACGTTTGTTCAGTTGAGATTGCATATCTCTCCCGTAAAATGGTTTGATTTCAATTATTTCCATGGATGGCTGAATTCAATGGTGATAGACAGCGCAAATTCCTACTGGGTGACGAACAGTTACGGAACAAATTACCGTGAAGTGTATCATAAGAAGTATATCGCTGCCAACATGTTCACCTTCACTCCTCTTAAAAACCTTAAGATCTCAGCAGGGAACAGCATAGTTTACGATAATGCGACTGCCAACCCGGCTTACCTGATGCCGCTCTTCTTCTATAAGTCGGTCGATCATTCCCTCACATCGGGAATTGACAATATGAATTCCCAGATGTTCTTTGACATCAGTTCGCGACAGATCAGGAATGTTCAACTTTATGCCACATGGTTCATCGATGAACTCTCATACAGCAGGTTTACAAATAAACATGAATGGAACTTCTTCAGTTGGAAAGCAGGGTTCAGATTAACCGATCTTCCGGTTACCAACCTTTCTTTTACAACTGAGTTTACCTATACCTATCCTCTTGCATTTCAGCATTATATACCCACTCTTACTTTCCAGGATCAGGGGTATAATCTTGGATATTATCTGAAGGACAACTCAAGGGAATGGTATATTGCTCTTGACTATCGTCCGGCCAGGACTTTGGATATAAACCTCAGTTTCATTGATGCGATACGCGGTCCGGATTATACGGAACTCGGAACGAATCGTGTTGGCAATCCTCCGCTCGCTTTTGTGCAATGGCATAATACAACATACGCTCTGAAAGCTTCGTACCAGGTTATTAATGACCTTTATACATGGATCTCATTTTCCGCCGGCAATATCAGGGGCGATGCCAGGTGGAGTCCGGAGTATTTTTTTGGAAGAAAGAATACTATTAATATGGGGGTTACGGTGGGGTTTTAGGACCCAGAGAAAGCCCCCCGTCCCGCTGAGGCGGGACGACCCCCTAAAGGGGGTTTAATTCAGTTTTGCGAACAGAGCCCCCCGTCCCGCTGAGGCGGGACGACCCCCTAAAGGGGGTTTAATTCAGTTTTGCGAACAGAGCCCCCCGTCCCGCTGAGGCGGGACGACCCCCTAAAGGGGGTTTAATTCAGTGATAACTCCATGTATCTTTGTAATAACCCGGTCTAGATTATAGATAATCTGGTCATTTGTGAAGCGGATTACTCTGATTCCATATTTGTTTAACTCAGCAGTTCTGTTTAGATCATATTCGCTTGAAATTTCATCATTGTGAATGTCTCCATCAACTTCAATAACAAGTTTATATTCATGACAATAAAAGTCAACAATGAAGAACTTAATTGGATGTTGTTTTCGAAATTTAGTATTAAATATCTTTCTGTCTCTAAGCTTTTCCCAAAGTATCAGCTCCGCTAAAGTTAAATTTCTTCTTAGAATAGCTGCAGCTCTTAATGTCTCGGAATTTGCTCCATAGAACATATTAATTTTAGAAATGATTGTCCTCATAAAAAATGCAGCGTTACTACAAATATACAGAATTCTCTTAAATAAAGAGTATTAGCCCCCCTTTAGGGGGGAAGGGGGGCAAATAATAAAAAGAGTCCGGCGTTGGTTGGCAAAGCCCCCTGTCCCGCTGAAGCGGGACTTCCCCCTAAAGGGGGATTAATTCTCGAACATTACGAAGCTTCACTTAAAAATCGAGTATTAGTCCCGCCCTGCGGGATTGGGGGGCAAATAATAAAGAGAGTCCGGGGGGGCTGGGGGAAGAGTTCATTTGGGACTAGCGGGCGCTGGGGACTAATTACATTAGTTAAAAAGGGGACCACAGAGGTAAAGGAGCAGGTTAACAGGAAATGCCGAGAATTTATTCACATCTGAACAATCTGGCTGATTTTTTATTTACTTCGCATTCTACCCAGTCGTTTGAAGGTAATCAATGGAAAAGCGTAAATTCAGGACCATAACACTTTTAGCGGATATTGTAATCCTGACCGTATCATTCCTTGCAGTGGTATGGACCAAACCGGCAAGCCTGAGAGCCTACCTGCCAACCCACACTCCATTCTTCATAGGACTGGCCCTGATGTGGATCGTCGTTTCGCTTCTCAACGGCAAAATGCACCGCGGCAAGATCATCAACTTTACCACACTTTTTACAAGGGTTCTCACCAGTAATATCATCGCTATCTCAATCACTGCCCTTGCTATGTACAGCATCAGAGCGATTGAATATTCAAGAACCGTTGTTCTTGGAACAACTTTACTTGCCACATTCCTCGAACTGGTCTTCGGATCTATCTATATGGCATATAAAAAGGCAGTGGTGCAGGATTATGAAGATTATGATAAAAACAAGAAGCCAAGCGAATATGATCTTGTTAAAGGAGTGAATGGGAAGAGTGAACGGAAAGGAGAACACAGTGAAGTAAACCCCGGAATTGCCCTGGCAATTGAAAAAGAATGCGGACCGGAAATGGCCCTGGCAATATTAAAGATGACCTGCAGTAATTTTACCGATCACACTGCCGTGTTGTCAACCACCACAATTTTTAATATCACCAGCCTGGCTAAAGAGAAATATGATTATATTATCAATCTTCACAAGATAAATGATATTAAAAAACTCGACAGCTTCCTCGATGCCGTAAATGACAAACTTGAAACGAAGGGATTTTTCTTCTGTTGTGTCGAGACCAAAGACCAGAGGAAACACAGGCTTTTAGAAAAATACCCTCCCCTGTTAAATTATATCTATTACATTTTCGATTTCATTGTTAAAAGGATCCTTCCTAAGCTTAAGTTCACCCGTGGATTCTATTTTTTTCTTACCCGAGGGGAAAATGCCGTGCTCTCACGCGCCGAAGCGCTGGGAAGACTTTCCAGGGCCGGTTTCAGGATCAAGCAGGAATCATTTATCGGTAACCTGCTTTGTATTGAGGCAAGGAAATACAATGAACCGATTCCGATAAATGGAAACGTTTATGGTCCGCTGATAGTCTTATCAAGGGTTGCCAAAGACGGGAATATGATAATGGTATATAAGCTCCGGACAATGCACCCGTATTCCGAATTTATTCAGAGATACGTCTACGAGCTGCATGATCTTCAGGATGGAGGCAAGTTCAAAAATGATTTCAGGATAACCTCCTGGGGAGCTATTTACAGGAAGATATGGCTCGATGAGCTGCCCATGCTCATGAACTACTTCCGTGGCGACATGAAGCTTGTCGGCGTGAGGCCATTAAGCAAACAGTATTTTGAACTTTACAGGAAAGAGGTTCAGGAGAGAAGAATAAAATATAAGCCCGGACTTATCCCTCCGTTCTATGCCGATATGCCAAGTGATCTTGACGCGATACAGGCTTCAGAGATAAAATATTTAGATTCATACGACAGACATCCTTTCTATACAGATTTCCGGTACTTCTGGAAATCGTGGTGGAATATTTTATTCAGGAAGGCGAGGAGTAATTAAGTTGCTCTTTTACGCTTAGGCTTCCTTTGAGAACAGAGCCCCCTGGCCGCTTCGCGGCCGACCCTAAAGGAATTTCGTTTCATGTGTAATGGCCCCCCGGCCGCTTCACGGCCGACCCCCTAAAGGGGGTCTAAATCGTGGATGTAGAATAATTACACTTATATGCAGAAATAAGCCCCCCTTTAGGGGGGAAGGGGGGCCTACAAAAAAGAATTGGCATATACATTTGCAGGATTGGGGGTTGATTATAAGCTGGGCAAAAAAAGCAGGATTTTAGAGCGAATGAGAGGTTGATTTTTAAATTAATAAAAAAACAATACCTTTGCGGATAATTAAATTTTAAACAATGGCTGAAAAGACAAGATATTCTGATGATGAGCTCGAGGAATTCAGACAAATAATCCTCATGAAGCTGGATAAAGCCAGGAAAGATTATGAGATACTGAAGTCCAGTATTACTCACGAAGAGAGCAATGATACCATGGATACATCTCCTACTTTTAAAGTTTTGGAAGAAGGTGCTACAACTCTATCTAAAGAGGAAGCCGGCCGTCTTGCACAGCGTCAGGAGAAATTCATTCAACATCTTCAGGCTGCCCTGATAAGGATTGAAAACAAGACCTATGGCATCTGCCGTGAAACAGGAAAACTTATATCCAAGGAAAGACTCAGGGCTGTTCCTCATGCTACGCTGAGCATGGATGCTAAGATGAAACAGAAATGACGGCGCAACGGTGCGACGATGTATAGACATAACGGACGCACGACACGCGACGCACGGAAGAACATAATATACTAAAACAGAAGCTGCTCAGAAAAATGAGCGGCTTTTTTTGATGTATAATGATAGGCCCCCGTCCCGCTTAGGCGGGACGACCCCCTAAAAGAACTACGTTTCGTGTGTAGTGCCCCCCGGCCTCCGCCAACTGGCGGCGGCCGACCCCCTAAAGGGGGTCTAAATTGTGGATGTAAGAATAATTATCTCATATTCATAAATTAGTCCCGCCATACGGGATTGGGGGGCAAAATTTGGAGTAATGCCCCCTGTCCCGCCGAAGCGGGACATCCCCCTAAAGGGGGAATAATGCTGTATTCTTAAGTGAAATTTCACAGGTACGCAGAGTATTAGCCCCCTTAAGGGGGGTTGCCTGCCTGCCGGTAGGCAGGGCGGGCAAACCAATGGGTTATTTTCCTAATTGCTGCTTCACAATCTTCGCAATATACTTTCCTAAAATATCGAACTCAATATTAACGACAGTTCCTTTCCTTATCTGATGAAAATTGGTGACTTCCCAGGTGAATGGAATTATTGCGACTTCAAATGACCGTGGTTTTGAATTAACGACTGTCAGGCTTACTCCGTTCACAGATACTGATCCTTTTTCGACTGTGATGTAATCGTCCTGTGCAGGCTCATATTCAAAGGTATAATACCAGCTTCCCCCTGCCTCTTTAACATCTGTGCACACTGCTGTCTGATCCACATGTCCCTGAACCATGTGCCCGTCGAGACGTCCGTCGAGACGGGTGCTGCGCTCGAGATTGACCTTATCTCCCGGTTTCAGCAATCCAAGGTTTGTCTTATCCAGAGTCTCCCTTATTGCTGTAGTGGTATATGTCTCCTTATCTTTCTTTACAACAGTAAGGCACACTCCGTTATGAGAAATACTCTGATCGATCTTCAGTTCATTCACAAAAGAACATTTCATTGTGATGTGAAGGTTATCCTGCTCTTTTTCAAGTTTTACAACCTGAGCGGCTTCTTCGATAATTCCGGAAAACATAGGGTTTATATTAATTTCTTAAAACAAAAGTAGGGATTTTCTTTTTCTTCAAGACTCATATACCGCCTTAATTCCTTCCTTTTCCTTTGTTTTTGCCCCCCTTCAAGACTCATATACCGCCTTAATTCCTTCCTTTTCCTTTGTTTTTGCCCCCCTTCCCCCCTAAAGGGGGGTTAATTCGGAGATATATTAGAAGCCCGTTGAGAGAGGGACTTTTTTTATGGTTGGAGGACTTCCTTATCATATTTGGTAATGAGATTGGCAGATTGCTTCGTCGCTTCAATCCCATAACAAATTAATATTACATGTACGGTCATTAAAAATAATGTTACGTTTTTAACCCCCCTTTAGGGGGGAAGGGGGGCAAAAATATGCAAAAAGTGGGAGTTTTGGGTAGGGAGGCAAAAATATGCAAAAAGTGGGAGTTTTGGGAAGGGGGGCAAAAATATGCAAAAAGTGGAAGTTTTGGGTAGGGAGGCAAAAATAGGCAAAAAGTGGGAGTTTTGGGTAGGGGGGCAAAAATAGGCAAAAAGTGGGAGTTTTGGATAGGGGGGCAAAAATAGGAAAAAAGTGGGAGTTTTGGGTAGGGGGGCAAAAAACAAGGGGTAGGGCAAATAAAATGGAGCAAAAATGATAAGTTATTATTCAGTCCAAATCATTTTCTTCCCAAATCCCAACCTGTTATCAGTCATCTTGATGAGGGTAAGCTTTACAAGCCAGAGATGGGTATCCATAAGTGCTGCCGGAGGAAATTTTTTAAGATATGCCCATTTTGCTTTTGATAATATCGCCCCTTCCGGTTCGGAAACCATTCCCTGAAACTGAATTCCGCGTATCCTGCCAATTACCAGAGTCTCAAGGACGACGGATCCTGCAACGAGGGGGTTTTTACTGAATTCTTTCCCGTGACGCGTATCGGCATCGGTGGTGAATACCAGCGCATTTTCTTCTTCAAGATATACATAAAAGCAATTTGCGCACCAGGGTTCATTTTCAACAGTGGTGGCAATGGTGAGGACATGATGCTTCCTGAAAAACTTTATAAATCTGCTGTCAACCATTATTCATCCATCTGAAACCATTGCTGTCAAATCCTGCGAGATCTATTATACGGTCAACTACAGTCATAACAAGGTCATCTATGGTCTTCGGGTTACTGTAGAATGATGGTGTTGCCGGGCAGATTATTGCTCCGGCAAGCGTAAGCAATTTCATATTATTAATATGTATCAGGCTGTAAGGAGTCTCACGCGGAACAATAATCAGCTTTCTTCTTTCCTTCAGCATCACATCTGCAGTACGGGAGATCAGATCATCGGATGTTCCGTTGGCGATGCGTCCGGTCGTACCCATCGACGCAGGGCATATTATCATCGTGTCATATTGTGAAGATCCCGATGCGAACGGGGCATAATATTTATTATTATCATATCCCTTCGCAGAGCCCTCATTGTGGAATTCTGAACCAATCTCCGACTCCCAGATCTCCCTGCCTGTATTTGAAAAGATTACTGCAATTTCTTCGACAGGGGCTTGTATCTCATGCAGCTTTCCAAGAAGTTTATATGCATATATTGCTCCGCTGGCGCCTGTTATGGCGAGGACTATCCTTCTTAATTGAGAATCCATTTTGTCTTGATTAATTTTACAAAAGTAGTAAATTTCAACTGGTAAGTGAAAGACTGGGAGACTGGGTGAGGGGGAGACTGGGAGAACAGAGAGTCAAATACTCCATTTATCGGGATGATTTATCATATTTACAATTTTCCCAATTATATTATCACAATCATTAAATAATTTCTGATGTATTGAATCAGAAATATAGCCGCATTCGAGGGAATAGTCAAGCCAGACTTGAGTTTCAGCTGCTTCAGCCTCTGAATCAGATAGCTTTGCAACAAAAGCCTTTTCATATCTTCTTTTTCGAAAAGCTTCAGCAAGATTAGCTGATACAGATCTGGAACTTCTTCTGATTTGTGAAGTCAATGAAAATATTTCGTCCTTTGGGAATGACTTGGAAAGATGGAAAATTTCCATTGAGGTTCTAAATGCTAATTGATAAACTTCCAGCTCTTTATGAGATCTAAGGATTTTCATGATAATATGTTTCAGCAACGAGATAAACAAATTTAATAAAGTTCTTTCATTTCCACAAAACTATATGACTCTCCCATTCTCCCAGTCTCCCCTCCTTTCTCTAATATCACAGTATTACAATATTTTCAGCAGCTTTTCAGTCAGAATCTCAACTCCCTTCGATGCCTTCTCATGTATCACCTCCACTCTGCCGTTAACCGGAACAACAACTTTTTTGGGATCAATTATCCAGAGAGATGCTTTTGCCGGTGCATAGCTTATAAGGCCTGCTGCCGGATAGACATTTAACGAGGAACCTATTACTACAAAAATATCTGCATCCATTGTAATGCTCATCGCCTCATCCATCATCGGGACCGCTTCTCCAAACCAGACAATATGAGGACGGAGCTGGCTGCCCTTTTCACAGTTTTCGCCCGGAATAATATCCTTATAACCAATATCATAAATCAATGAGGGATCGACACTGCTTCTTGCTTTTGTCAGCTCTCCGTGAAGATGCAATATTTTAGTGCTGCCTGCTCTTTCATGCAGGTCGTCGATGTTTTGTGTGATGATCCGGACATCAAAATATTTTTCAAGTTTTGCCAATCCTATATGACCTTCATTTGGCTTGCTCGATTCAAGCTGCCTTCTTCTTTCATTATAGAATCTTAGTACCAGGTCCCTGTTTTTTGCCCAGGCCCCGGGTGTTGCAACCTCCGTCACTTCATATTCTTCCCACAGTCCGCCGGAATCCCTGAAGGTTTTTATTCCGCTCTCGGAGCTCATTCCGGCTCCGGTGAGGATGACTAGTTTCTTCATGTTATACCAAATAATAATCAGATAAAGTTAGAAAATTTTCTGTTATCCTTTATGGCCATTGTTATGATTGTCCTCCAATCCCGCGATGCTGGACTATCTTGAGCCCCCCGTCCCGCTGGAGCGGGACGACCCCCTAAAGGGGGTTTAATTCTGTTTTGTAAACAGGGCCCCCCGTCCCGCTGAGGCGGGACGACCCCCTAAAGGGGGTTTAATTCAGTTTTGCGAACAGGGCCCCCCGTCCCGCTGAGGCGGGACGACCCCCTAAAGGGGGTTTAATTCAGTTTTGTAAACAGGGCCCCCCGTCCCGCTGAGGCGGGACGACCCCCTAAAGGGGGTTTAATTCAGTTTTGCGAACAGGGCCCCCCGTCCCGCTGGGGCGGGACGACCCCCTAAAGGGGGTTTAATTCTCGAACATTATGAAGCTTCACTTAAAAATCGAGTATTAGCCCCCCTTTAGGGGGGAAGGGGGGCAAATAATAAAGAGAGTCCATGGATTGGGGGGCAAAAAAGAAAGAGAGTATAGGGGATTGGGGGGCAAAAAAGAAAGAGAGGCGCGGGTTTGGGGGTAAAAAAGATCGAAGCACTGAGAGCAACAGAGGACACACAGAGGACCATAGAGAAAAATCTCCATTTCTCCTTTTCCCCCACTCTCCCACTCTCCCATTCTTCTATTTAATGTTAGGGATTTTACTATCTTTGACCGAAATTTTTTATACTACTAATTTTATTAATCGCAGATTAATGGGGAAACGGTTTCCTGAATATAAAGGTCTTGATCTTTCGAAAGTGAATAAGGATATTCTCAGGATATGGGATGAGAATAATACATTCAACAGAAGCGTGCGTGAAATGAACGGCAAGGGTGAGTTTGTATTTTATGAAGGTCCTCCTTCCGCAAACGGCATCCCCGGCATTCATCACGTAATGGCACGTACGATAAAGGACGCTATCTGCCGTTTCAAAACACAATGCGGATTCGAAGTGAAACGCAAAGCCGGATGGGATACCCATGGACTGCCTGTTGAACTTGGCGTTGAAGCCGCTCTAGGAATCACAAAGGAAGATATCGGCACTAAAATATCGATTGAAGACTACAATAAAGAATGCCGTACCGCTGTAATGAAATATACCGACCTGTGGGAAGATCTTACTCGTAAGATGGGATACTGGGTCAACATGGATCACCCATACGTGACCTACGATAACAGGTACATTGAAACACTCTGGTGGCTCCTTCAGCAGCTCTACAAAAAAGGACATCTTTATAAGGGTTATACCATTCAGCCATATTCACCTGCAGCAGGAACCGGACTGAGCTCACATGAGCTTAACCTCCCGGGATGCTACCGCGATGTGAAAGACACAACCTGCATCGCAATGTTTAAGCTTATCAGAGATAAGAAATCGGAATTCCTTTATAAAAATACTGATACTGCCGACGTGCATATTATGGCGTGGACCACAACACCCTGGACGCTTCCTTCAAACACGGCGCTGGCTGTCGGAAAAGAGATCACATATATAAAGGTAAGGAGCTTCAATCCTTATTCGGGAGAACCTATCACGGTAATTATTGCCAAAAATCTTCTCAATTCATTATTTCCCGAATCAAATGCAACTCTTGAATTTTCGGACTATAAAACAGGTGACAAGAAGATCCCGTTTAAAGTTTCAGGAGAATTCTCAGGGGCAGAGCTTGAAGGCATAAACTATGAACAGCTTATAGACTGGATGAACCCAGGAGAGGGTGCATTCCGTGTTTTAACGGGTGACTTTGTGACAACTGAAGATGGTACGGGAATTGTTCACATCGCTCCTACTTTTGGCGCCGACGACTACCGTATTGCGAAAGAAACCGGCGTACCACCTCTCATGGTTAAAAGAAAAGACGGCTCCTTCGGTCCAATGGTTGACAAAAGAGGATATATGGTTCCAATTGCCGATCTTGACAAATCGTTTGTCAAGCAGAACGTAAACATAGAAACTTATGCAGCATTCGAGGCTCATCCTGTTAAAAATGAATATGACTCCAGTCTGCCTCCCGAAACAGAAACAATCGATGTTGAAATAGCTGTCATGCTTAAACAGCAAGGCAAGGTTTTCAGGATTGAGAAACAGTTTCACAGCTATCCGCATTGCTGGAGAACCGACAAACCGGTTCTATATTACCCTCTCGATTCCTGGTTCATAGAAACTACTGCTTTCCGCAACCGTATGATCGAGCTTAATAATACCATCAACTGGAAACCACAATCCACGGGCATAGGAAGATTTGGCAAATGGCTCGAAAATCTTGTTGACTGGAATCTATCCCGATCACGATTCTGGGGAACCCCTCTTCCGATATGGATTACTGAAGACAAGAAGGAGATAAAATGTATCGGCTCAGCTTCTGAACTGAAAGCTGAGATTGAAAAATCAATCAAAGCCGGATACATGAAAAATAATCCTCTCGGGAAATTTTCTGAAGGAGATAACTCCGCTGAAAACTATGAAAAATTCGACCTTCACCGCCCGTTTGTGGATTATATCTTCCTTGTCAGCGACACCGGTAAGAAAATGATCCGGGAGACCGATCTGATAGATGTATGGTTCGACTCAGGAGCCATGCCTTATGCCCAGGCACACTATCCTTTTGAAAATAAGGAAAACTTCAATACTATGTTCCCTGCAGATTATGTTGCAGAAGGTGTTGACCAGACAAGAGGCTGGTTCTTTACACTTCATGCAATAGCAGCAATGATCTCTGACTCCGTTGCTTTTAAAAACATTATATCAAACGGACTTGTTCTTGACAAGAACGGTAATAAAATGTCGAAGAGACTCGGGAATGCTGTCGATCCTTTTACCACAATTGAAGAGTATGGTTCCGATCCTTTGCGCTGGTATATGATAACCAACTCTCAGCCCTGGGATAATTTAAAATTCGATATTTCAGGAGTGGATGAAGTTAAACGTAAGTTTTTTGGCACTTTATATAATACCTATTCCTTCTTTTCGCTTTATGCAAATGTCGATAACTTCAGATACAGCGAAGAAGAGATCCCTGTTAATGAGAGGCCCGAGATAGACAGATGGATAATATCTCTTCTTAACTCGCTTATAAAAGAGGTCGGAAATTGTTATAATGACTATGATCTCACAAGGGCAGGACGTGCCATCCAGGATTTTGTAACCGAAAACCTGAGCAACTGGTACGTGCGCCTTAACAGGAAACGGTACTGGGGAGGGGAATATGACAAGGATAAAATAAGTGCATACCAGACTCTTTATTCCTGTCTTGAAACCGTTAGCCAGCTGGCTGCCCCGATAGCTCCGTTCTATATGGACAGGCTTTTCACCGATCTTAATGAAGTCACAGGAAGATATAAAGAGAATTCAGTTCATCTGGTTCTTTTCCCTGAATACGACGAATCGCTTATTGACAAAGCGCTCGAAGAGAGGATGGATATAGCCCAGAAAGTATCTTCGATGATTCTCGGATTAAGAAGAAAAGTAAGTATAAAAGTCCGTCAGCCGCTGGCCAGGATAATGGTTCCTGTTCCTGATAAATACTTCAGAGAAAAGTTTGAAGCTGTTAAAGATCTGATACTCGCCGAGGTTAATGTGAAAGAAGTTGAATATATTGATGATACGGCCTCAATTCTTGTCAAGAAAATAAAACCTAACTTCAAAACTCTGGGTCCGCGGTACGGCAAGCTGATGAAGGAGATCAGCAACTCAATAGCTGCTCTTACACCACAGGAGATAGTTGCTTTTGAAAACAATGGCAGTCACTCTGTCACAATAAACGGACAACAGATAGTGCTTACCTCCGAAGATGTTGAAATAATCTCCGAGGACATAGCAGGATGGCAGGTTGCCAACGAAGGCAGGCTGACAGTTGCTCTTGATATAACTGTATCGGACGATCTGCGGTATGAAGGCATTGCGCGCGAGTTTGTCAACCGGATCCAGAATATCCGCAAGGAGAATGGATATGATGTCACCGACAAGATAACTGTGCTTATTGAAGATATTGATTTTGTTCATGAAGCTGTGAAGAGGCATGCTTCATATATTGCATCGCAGACACTTGCCACTGAAGTGAATCTGACTCATAACTTCACCGTTGACAATGTACGTGATGTGGAGATTGATGAAGTGGTGGTGAAGGTAGTGGTGAGGAAAAATATCTGAGAAGCGGGACCAATTATGTTTTGAGTAAGCCCCCCGTCCCGCTGAGGCGGGACGACCCCCTAAAGGGGGTTTAATTCAGTTTTGCGAACAGGGCCCCCCGTCCCGCTGAGGCGGGACGACCCCCTAAAGGGGGTTTAATTCAGTGATGCGAACAGAGCCCCCCGTCCCGCTGAAGCGGGACGACCCCCTAAAGGGGGTTTAATTCTCGAACATTATGAAGCTTCACTTAAAAATCGAGTATTAGCCCCCCTTTAGGGGGGAAGGGGGGCAAAAAAGAAAGAAAGTCTGGGATTGGGGGGCAAAAACAACGAAAAAAAGGGGGGTTGGTTGGCAAAGCCCCCCGTCCCGCTGAAGCGGGACGACCCCCTAAAGGGGGATTAATTCAGTGATGCGAACAGAGCCCCCCGTCCCGCTGAAGCGGGACGACCCCCTAAAGGGGGATTAATTCTCGAACATTACGAAGCTTCACTTAAAAATCGAGTATTAGTCCCGCCCTGCGGGATTGGGGGGCAAATAAGAAAGAGAGTCTGGGGATTGGGGGGCAAAAAGAAAGAGAGTGCTAGGTGGGTGAGTACATTAGATTGAGAGAATCGCTGATAGGTAATTAGCTGAATCTCTTTTATTATATTTGTATATTATATATAAAATATGAAACGTATCCTCGTCACCGGCGGTGCCGGTTTTATCGGATCTCACCTTTGTGAACGGTTACTTGATATGGGAAATGAGGTGATCTGCCTCGACAACTATTTCACAGGATCAAAATTGAATATTATCCATCTTCTCAATAATCCCTATTTTGAGCTTATAAGGCATGATGTTACAATGCCTCTCTTCGTTGAGACAGATGAGATCTATAACCTGGCCTGTCCGGCTTCTCCGGTTCACTACCAGTATAATGGCATCAAAACCATTAAGACATCGGTAATGGGGGCAATCAATACGCTTGGACTTGCAAAAAGGACAAAGTCGAAGATCCTGCAGGCCTCAACCAGCGAAGTTTATGGAGACCCGGAAGTACATCCACAGCATGAAGCTTACTGGGGAAACGTAAACATATTGGGCCCGCGGGCCTGTTACGATGAAGGAAAGAGATGCGCCGAGACGCTCTTCATGAGCTACCACGATCAGAACAAAGTGCGTATCAAGATTGCCCGGATCTTCAACACCTATGGCCCGAAGATGAATTCAAACGATGGAAGGGTTGTTTCCAATTTTATTGTCCAGGCACTGAAAGGGGAGGATATTACAATTTATGGTGACGGCTCCCATACGCGCAGTTTTCAGTATGTCGACGACCTCATCGATGGTCTTATTAAGTTAATGGATACGCCTGATAGCTTTACCGGACCGGTTAACCTTGGAAATCCTGTTGAGATAAAAATAAGCGCTCTTGCCGGAATGATAATAAAAATGACCGGATCAAAATCAAGGATTGTTTATCTTCCTCTCCCGCAGGACGATCCCCGGCAGCGTAAACCCGATATTTCACTTGCCAAAAAAGAATTAGGCTGGTCGCCGAAAGTTGACATCGAAACAGGATTGGCGAAGACAGTGGAGTATTTCAGGAATTCATTGTTGCTTTCTTTTTCTTGATAATATCAATTCTAACCCAAATCGCCGTAAGGCGATAAATGCCATCAAATCTTTTTTGGAAATAGATTAACATTTATGAGGTTGCGAAGTGTAGGCTTCAAGTAAGCATTACTGTTTGAGGAGGACAAAGGACGACGAGTTGTAATGCGTGGGCAACCTCAAAAATGTTAAGCCCAAAAAAGATTTGAGGCTACCTTTTTCTTTGGTTCGTTTCTTTTGGGCAAGCAAAAGAAATGAACAGATTTAGCTTTATCTTTGAACTATGATTGACCGCGCCACCATAGAACGTATTCTTGATGCTGCACAGATAGTTGATGTGGTGCAGGAGTTTGTTCCCCTGAAGAAGCGCGGAGTAAACTTCCTGGGATTGTGTCCTTTCCATAATGAAAAAACTCCGTCGTTTACTGTATCTCCTTCGAAAGAAATCTTCAAATGCTTTGGTTGCGGAAAAGCCGGCAACTCGGTCAATTTCGTCATGGAGCATGAACACCTTACCTATCCTGAAGCGCTTAAATACCTCGCAAAGAAGTATCATATCGAAGTTATTGAAAAAGAGCTTACACAGGAAGAGCTTGAAAAACAGAATGAAAGAGAGAGCCTTCTTGTTGTATCATCATATGCGGCACGGCAATTCACAGAAAATCTTTTTCATTCCGATGAGGGAATATCCGTAGGACTTACCTATTTCAAAGAAAGAGGTTTCAGACAGGACACTCTTAAGAAATTTGAGGTTGGGTACAGCTTTGAAAAACGTGATGCCTTTTCCAAAAAAGCACTCGAAGACGGTTATAAACAGGATTTTCTGGTAAAGACAGGCCTTTCAGTACAAAATGAGGACCGAATTTTCGACAGGTTCGCAGGCAGAGTGATGTTCCCTATTCATTCATTATCGGGCCAGGTGCTCGGATTTGGCGGAAGAATACTGAAAACTGACGCTAAAACAGCAAAATATCTGAATTCTCCCGAGTCGGAAATATATCATAAAAGCAGGATACTTTACGGAATATTCCAGGCACGGAAATCAATAACACAGGAGGACCGGTGTTATCTTGTTGAAGGATATACCGATGTGATGTCACTTCATGAAGCCAGTGTTGAGAACGTGGTGGCATCATCGGGAACCTCTCTTACCCAGGAGCAGGTAAGACTTATTAAACGGTTCACGCAAAACATTACAATCCTCTATGATGGCGACGCTGCGGGCATAAAGGCCTCCCTCAGAGGCATTGACCTGGTGCTCGAAGAGGGAATGAATGTCAAGATAGTGCTGATTCCCGATAACGAGGACCCTGATTCCTATTCAAAGAAACTGAGCAATGAGGCGTTCCTGAAATTCCTGAAAGAGAACGAAACGGATTTTATACGTTTCAAAACACAGCTTCTCCTTTCTGATGCAAACAATGACCCCGTAAAAAGAGCCGATCTGATCCGTGATGTGGTAAAGTCAATTGCCGTTATTCCTGAGGCAATAACAAGAACTGTATATATAAAGGAATGCAGCACGGTTCTTGAAGTCAGCGAGCCTATTCTTTATAATGAGGTGAATAAGCTGAGAAGACAAAAAAGTTTCCAGGACAGGAATAAATATCCTGGTCCCGAAGATCTTCCCATACCTCCACCTGTTGTAGTTAATCAGTTGCATCGCGGGACGTTCGCAAATTATTCCGAAGAGGCTGTCGTCAAGCTGCTTCTGAAATACAGCAGCGTGGAATTCGAAAGGACTATAAATAAAGACGACGGCAAAGAGGAAATGCTTACGGTATCAGATTATATAGTAAGGGAGATCACCTCCGACGAACTTGTTTTTGATGATATGGTGTGTTCAAAGATCTTTGCCGATTTCAGGTTTCATGTTGAACATGGGCTCATGACCGGAGAAAAGCAGTTTGTCAAGAACGAAGATCCTGATATATCAAAACTATCGGCTAATCTGTTATCAGAGCCGCACCAGCTGAGCAGGATATGGAAAGATAAGCAGACCTTTGTTGAGACAGAGGAGATGAAACTAAAGGAAATCGTTGGAGAAACTGTACTTAAATTCAAAAGCGATAAGATCAAAAAAAAGATGGAAGAGCTTATGGTTCTTCTTACAGAAGCACAACAAGCCAAAGATACGGAAAAAGAGCGGCTGTTACAGAAGAGATATGCAAATCTAAGCGTTGTGATGATGCTAATTTCCAGGAAATTGGGGAACAGGATATTGTTGTAGATTGATATTATTCCTCTCTGTGGACACTCTGTGAAACTCTGTGTAACTATAAATCAAGAACTTACACTGAGTGTCACAGAGAAGCACAGAGAGGCACAGAGAAGCGCGAAGAAAATCCTACTGATTATTTTTAGTAAAGACCCGTATTTATCATCTTCCTTTGATCTCATTCATAATTATTACTAATTTTGTCCTTTCAATTATAATGAAATGAAAAGACTTCTCTATTTCCTAGTAATACTGTTATTACCGCTTATCTTTTCATGCAAACACGGAGCAAAGGCGAAGGAACCTTTTGTCCCGTCTTTTTCAACATATAAATCAGACACTACAAATAGACCCGGGCAGAAAGTAAAGAATGAGATATTCTATGGAATTCTTACTCCGGTTGAAATATGCACAATCTTTAACAGACTCGGAATCCCATATAACAATGCTACATTAAATCCCATTTCAAACAGGGATCAGTACTTAAGCAGTTCAAAAGCGTCTATAAACACAGGGGTATATGGAGTTGATTTCGGATATCTTAAGGTATTCGGTATTGGTCAGCAGTTGATCGACTATATGGTGACAATCCGTGAAATGAGCAATAAGCTTGGAATTCCTGACAGTTACCTTACCGAACCAATAAAGAGAGTACAGAGTGATATTTCAGAACCTGATACAATCCTTTTCCTTATGGATGATGCCTATACCAGGATGGAGGCTCATCTTCGTGAAGGTGGAAGGGAGAGCACTGCAGGCCTTATGATTATGGGAGGATGGGTAGAAGCAATGTTTATTGCAACACAGCTTGTTTATAACCCCGAAAACCCCGATCCAGAAGTAATACAGAAAATCGCACAGCAGAAATACACTCTTACGAGCCTGCTCAGCTACCTGAAAAATTATTATGATGACCCCGTTGTTGTCTACTATTCAAAAAAACTTAAGTACCTGAAAAACTATTTCGATTCTTTCGATATTTATTTTAAAAAAGGCGATCTCGAGATTGACACAACAAAACAGGTCTTCCGGTCTTCCGGAACCGAGATGACAGTTACGGTTGAAACCCTGAATAAAATACGGGATTATATCGGCAAGCTTAGGACGGAGATGGTGACGCCGTGAATCTCGGCCCCACAACCCCGCATGGCGGGACTTATTTCTGCATATAAGTGTAATTATTCTTACATCCACAATTTAGACCCCCTTTAGGGGGTCGTCCCGCCTCAGCGGGACGGGGGGCTCTGTTCGCCAAACTGATTTAGACCCCCTTTAGGGGGTCGTCCCGCCTCAGCGGGACGGGGGGCCATTACACACGAAACGAAGTTCCTTTAGGGGGGCTTTCATTCCAAAACAGAATTATTCCTCCTTCGCGGTGCAAGGAAAGCTAATACAAGTTATTTTTTGTATTTTAGATTCTCTAATCTGACTTACAGTAATACTAAACTCTCCGGCAATGAAATTCGCAAAACTTATTTCAATTCTTTTTGTTTTTCTTATCTTAACCTCTTGTGGCTCAAAGGATAATAATCCGATCAGACTAAGGAAGACTCAGGCTGCTGAAGCTGTTCCTGCAAATATCCCTCTCGATAAAGGTTTCAGCGAATATATCTCGGGTTATACATCCGGCATCGTTCCGGCCAATTCGGCAATCGAGATCCATTTCACACCGGAATTTGCAGCTAAAGCTAACAAATCTGCTTCAGGTTTATTCGTTTTTGATCCGTCAGTCAAAGGGAAAACCGAATGGAAAGATGAAACAACTCTGGTCTTCACTCCTTCCCGGATTCTCGACGCCGGAAAAACATATTCAGGCGGTCTTAACCTGAATAAGCTTTTTACAGTGAAAGAGAGGCTCAGTGTTTTTCCTCTAAGGATTCAAACTCTCAAAAAAGATTTCCGTGTTACAATTGGGGCGCTTGAATGTCCGAATGCTGAAGGAAACAGCTATAACCTTCGCGGTCAGATTGTTGCATCTGATTTTATAGAACCGGCTGAGGCTGAGAGCTATTTCTCTGCCAGACTTGGCAGAAGAAAGCTGGACCTTACTTGGGATCATTCGGCAAAGCTGATCCACAAATTCACAATAACAGGTATTGAACGTACCGGTAAACCCCAGGAACTTGCACTTACGTGGGATGGTTCTTCAGCAGGTGTAAAACAGAAGGGTTCTTCTACAGTTAACATTCCCGCAGCTGGTGATTTTAGTATATTGGATGTAGTTACAGTCACCGGGGAAAGCCAGAGAATCGACATTTTATTCTCCGATCCTGTTGATGCATCTCAGGAGACCGACGGACTGATCCACTTTACACCTTCTTCCGAGGCAACGATAAGCATAAGTTCAAATATCATAAGCGTACTCCCGACAAACAGACTACAGGGAAAAACCGATCTGAATGTTGAATCTTCAGTCAGAAACAGCAAAGGCGTAAAGCTCACTTCCTCATTTCTGAAACAAATCGATTTCACGTCAGTTCCTCCGGGGATAATGCTTTCGGGAAATGGAGTGATCCTCCCCGCTTCAAAAAATCTAATTTTCCCTTTCAAAGCGGCAAACCTGAAAGCAGTTGACCTTAAGATAATCAGGATATTTGAAAATAATCTGCCCTATTTCCTCCAGGAAAATGACATAAATGGCAGTAACTCGGTAAAACGTTTCGGCCGTCCGGTTTATTCAGGAAGAGTTGACCTTGTTACCGGTTCAGGAATGAATACCGGTGGCTGGAATCTTTATACAATCGATCTTGCTGACTATATTGATGTTGAACCCGGCGTCCTTTACAAAGTAGAGATGGGAATGAGAAGATCTTATTCGCTTTATCCCTGCACCAACGCAGGGGAAGTAAGCAAATATGAAGAGGCGCTTCTGCAGTCTGAAGAGCAGAGCCGCCAATTTTGGGATGATCCGGAGAATTATTATGGAGATGGCGATGATGAGATATATTACAAGTTTGGTTTCGACTGGAACGACCGCGAAAATCCATGCAGTGATGCCTATTTCAGTCCCGATAAAAGGGTCTCAAGAAATGTTCTTGCATCAAACTTAGGATTAATGGCCAAGAAGGGAGATGATAATATTCTTCATGTGATGGTGAACGATCTTCTTTCTGCTCTGCCGTTAAGTGAAGTTTCAATAGATGTTTTCGATTTACAGATGCAGCTCATCTCTTCCGGTACTACAAATCAGGATGGGTCAGTTGGAATATTCTGCGAAAGGAAACCCTTCCTTGTAATTGCAAAAAAGGATAAAGACAGGAATTGGCTTAAAATAAATGATGGATCATCCCTTTCATTAAGCTCCTTCGATGTTGCCGGCAACAAACCTGAAAATGGTATAAAGGCTTTTATATATGGAGAAAGGGATGTGTGGAGACCCGGTGATTCCATTTACCTCTCAATCTTCATTAAGGATATGAAGAACGATCTTCCGGCTGGCCATCCTGTTCAGTTCGAGCTTATAAACCCTCTGGAACAAAGAGTTGATAACCAGGTGCAGAAACCTTCAGGAAGCAACCTGCTTGTCTTTACAACAAAAACATCAAACGATGCATTAACAGGAAATTACAGGGCACAATTCAGAATAGGTGGTGCCACCTTTACAAAACGGATAAGGATTGAAACTGTCAAGCCAAACAGGTTGAAAATAAATCTGAATTTCACCGGAGAAATATTGGGTGGATCAAATCCTGTTTCAAAAGGAACACTTAATGTGAAATGGCTGAATGGCGCTGTAGCAAAGAATCTTCAGTCGTCTGTTGAATATATGCTGAAACATACAAAAACCGAATTTGAAAAGTACGGACAATATGATTTTGATGATCCCATCAGTGAGTTCCACTCTGAATCTGTTAATATATTTAAAGATGCTGTAGACGCAAACGGAAATGCCTTCGTGGAATTTGAACCCGGTAAAGATATCAATGCCCCGGGCATGCTCAATGCTGTTTTTACAGCGAAAGCCACTGAACCCGGAGGTGATGAGAGTATTACGCAGACAACTTATAAATATGCTCCCTACCCTGTTTTCGTTGGAATTAACCTTCCTGGTCTGAAAGGGAAAAACAGGATGTTGTTCACAGATGCTGAGAATGAGGTTAAGCTGGTAACTGTCGACGAAAAGGGGAAACCGGTAAGATCGGAGGTTGAAATAACTGTTTATAAAATCTCTTACAGATGGTGGTGGGAATCTGATGAGGAAGACCTTGCTTCTTTTATCTCGAACAAAAATTACAAACCTGTATTAAAGAAAACCATCACTACTTCAGCCGGCGAAGGTTCTTTCTCATTCAATATTGATAAGAAAGACTGGGGCCGTTATCTTATAAGGGCAACAGCGCCATCGGGCCATACAACAGGTAAAATATTGCTTGTCGACTGGCCATGGGAGTACGGTGCAAAAGGAAACTCCGAAGGAGCCACACTTCTTGCTATCAATACAGATAAGGAAAAGTATAAGCCCGGTGAAGAAATAAAACTCACTTTTCCTGCACCTGAAAATGTAAGGGCCATCGTAACTCTGGAAAACTCTACAGGTATCGTCGATGAGATACGGGTCAATACAGAAAAAGGCAGCACTGTTGTCTCCTTTAAAGCCAAACCCGAAATGGCTCCTAATATCTATGCATATGTTACAGTGATTCAGCCGCATGCACAGACAGTTAATGATATGCCGATGAGGTTGTACGGTGTCGTACCGGTTCTGGTTGAGGATCCTGAAACACGGCTTACACCAAAAATTGAAATGGCAGATGAGATACGCTCTCAAAAACCTTTTGTTATTAAAGTGAGCGAAGCCAACAGGAAGTCAATGACATATACAGTGGCTGTTGTTGATGAGGGTCTGCTTGATATTACAGGCTTCAAGACACCCGATCCATGGAAATACTTTTATGCCCGTGAAGCCCTTGGTGTACAGACCTGGGATCTTTACGATTTTGTTCTGGGAGCCTTTGGCGGAACACTTGAGAGGGTATTTGCTATCGGAGGAGATGAAGCTGTTATTGATAAATCGGCAAATAAAGCAAGGAGATTTGCTCCTGTGGTAAAATTTTTCGGACCATTCACCCTGGGAGCAGGGAAAACGAATACTCACGCAATAACACTTCCGCAATATACCGGTTCAGTGAGGACAATGGTAGTTGCAGGAAGCGACAGAGCCTTTGGAATCGCAGAAAAATCCGTATTGGTAAAGGATCCGCTGATGCTACTGATTACAGCACCCAGAGTTGTAAGTCCGGGTGAAAAAGTAGCCCTCCCCATTTCAATTTTTATTCAGAAAGAGGGGATAAAAGAGATTAACATAAAAGCTGAAGGCAATGACCTTGTAAGCTTCGGGGAAAAAACAAAGAGCATATCTGTATCAGGGACCGGTGAAAAAGAATCAGAATTTTCGTTTACTGCCGGTGGAAAAACTGGTGTGGCAAAAATAAGTGTAACTGCAACAGGAGGCGGAGAGAGTGCAACATATAATATGGAAATTGAAGTAAGAAGTCCGAACCCTCCTGAGATACGTGCCGAACTTAAAGTAATCAGGCAGGGAGAGAAATTTGAAACAACCTTTAAACCATTTGGCGTTGAGGGATCCAACTCAACTCTCCTTGAAGTCTCTCCCCTCCCTTCAATTAATCTTGAAAAGAGAATGGACTATCTTCTCGATTATCCCTACGGCTGTACTGAACAGATCACCTCAGCAGCTTTCCCTCAGCTATGGCTGAGTGAACTCACATCAAATGATCCTTTGGTTACTCATTCCGCTTCTGCCAATATCATGGAAGCCATAAATAAAATTATTTCCAGGCAAATGATCAACGGAGGCATAGCTTTGTGGCCGGGTTCATCCCAGCCAGATAACTGGGTGACATCTTATGCCGGCCATTTCATGACTGAAGCTGAAAGAAAAGGTTACAGCATACCATCAGGATTTAAACAGAAGTGGATTGGTTACCAGAAGAAGAGTGCACAGGAATGGCGTTTTGACACAAGGTATAAACAATCGGCCAACGACCAGGCATACAGACTCTTTACACTTGCACTTGCCGGTCAGCCCGAGAAAGGAGCCATGAACCGGCTCAGGGAATCGCCGGGAATTCCACAGTTATCCAAATGGCTGCTGGCAGCTGCATTTGCAACAACAGGACGTCCGGAGGTAGCAGCGGGTCTGCTGGATGTGAGAAACACATCAACAGAACAGGAGTACTATAATTATTACTATGGCAGTGAGATGCGCGATAAAGCAATAATATTATACACCCTTACTCTTCTGAAAAATGAAGAACAGGCTCTGCCACTTCTGAAAATTATCTGCGACAATTTCAATAATGAAACCTGGTACAGCACACAGTCAGTTGCCTGGGGCCTCCTGTCATATATGAAATGGACAAATTCGATACCGGGTGATAAAAACAGTCCTTCAAAATTCAAAATAGCATTCAACGGAAGTAAATCTGACCAGACAATCCTTTCAAAACAGGTCTGGTCAAAGGATCTTAAACAAAACAACGATAATAATTCACTGGTTGTCGAAAATAATTCCGGTAAACCTCTCTATGTCACACTCACAAGGAAAGGAGTCCCTATGGTTTCAGATATAGCCCGCGAGGATAAAGGATTAAGCATGAAGATCGATTATGTGGACATGGCTCTGAAACCGGTGGATCAGAAGAATCTTAAGCAGGGTACTGATTTCATGATGGTTGTAAAGGTAACTAACAACACATTTGCACTGGTCGACAATATTGCTCTTACAGAGATGGTTCCTTCGGGATGGGAGATACAAAACACCCGGTTGTTTGAAGCAGATTATGGCATCAAAGAGAGCTCTTCTGATTACCGCGACTTCAGGGATGACAGGGTAAATACCTTTTTCAGCTTAACACAAGGACAAACGAAAACTTTTGTTTTGATTCTGAATGCTGCATATAAAGGTGAATTTTACCAGCCATCAGTATGGTGTGAAGCAATGTACACACCGAATTGCTATTCAAGATATCCCGGAACTCCCGTAAAAGTAACCGGACAGTAAATTGAACAGAAAGCTTAAAATATTTGTAGTTGCAGCCGGAGTACTCATTACTCCGGTTTTGCTTTCACCACTCCCGGTGTTCAGGTCGCCGCTTTCGACCGTTGTGGAAGCCAGTGACGGTAGTTTGCTCGGAGCAAGAATTGCAGATGACGGACAATGGCGGTTTCCTTCAATTCAGGAGATTCCGGAAAAATTTGAAAAGTCACTTCTCACTTTTGAAGACAGCTGGTTTTATTATCATCCGGGAATAAATCCTGTATCAATCTTAAGGGCTTTGAAAAATAATATTAAAGCAGGTGAGGTAGTGAGCGGAGGAAGCACAATAACAATGCAGGTTGCAAGAATTTCAAGGGGTAATAAGCCAAGAAGCTACAAAGAGAAAATTATTGAAATGCTCTCTGCATTAAAACTTGAATTATTCCGGTCAAAAAAGAAAATACTTCAGCTTTATGCATCAAATGCTCCATTCGGAGGAAACACAGTGGGACTTGAAGCTGCTGCATGGCGTTACACCGGGAAATCCCCGGCCGACATAACATGGGCTGAAGCTGCCGCCCTGGCAATATTGCCAAATTCTCCTGCAATTGTTTTTCCCGGCAGGAACCAGGCTATATTTAAAAACCGGAGAGACGCACTTCTTAGACGGCTGTTTGAAAGGAAATACATTGATTCATTAACACTTGTCCTGGCTCTCGATGAGCCTCTGCCTGGCGAACCAAAACCACTGCCTACCAAAGCACCGCATCTGACAGATCATTTTTTCACAACAAACAGGGGCGAAATGGTACAGACAACCATTGATCCGGGTCTTCAGGAGCGGGCAACAGAAATTTTAAATATGCATCAGAAAGATCTTGACGAAAACCATATATACAATTCAGCCTGCCTGATTATTGAAGTTGAGACTGGAAATGTGCTGGTTTACGTGGGGAACAGCACTCTCGAAGATACCCGGACACATGGCGGGGATGTTGACATTATCAGGTCTTACCGAAGTACCGGAAGTATCCTGAAGCCTATTCTCTATGCGGGTATCCAGAAGTCGGGTGATATTTTGCCAAATACCCTCATTGCCGATGTCCCTACGAGGTTCCCTGGATTCTCGCCAAAGAATTTTGACCAGAGCTACAGTGGTGCTGTCAGCGCAGGCTCAGCGCTTTCACAATCTTTAAATATTCCTGCCGTTAAGATGCTCCAGAAATATAACCCGGAGAAGTTCCTTGATCTCCTTCACAAAACCGGCTTCACGTCTTTCAATAAATCAGCTGATTATTATGGCCTTTCCATGATACTTGGCGGAGGAGAGACTTCATTATGGGATCTGACCGGGGTATATGCATCTCTGTCGAGGGTTCTGAACAGGTATCTCAGTGTGAAAAAATACTATAAAGAGGATTTTCATTCCCCTGTTCTTATCCGGAAAGAGAATCTGAATGCTGTAAAAACCATTGAATCAGATCCGCCTCTTTCTGCCTCATCCATCTGGCTGACTTACGAAGCGCTTCAGAGAGTAAACAGGCCGGAAAGTGAATCGGGATGGCAGTATTTTGCCTCTTCTCCCGATCTTGCATGGAAAACCGGAACAAGCTTTGGATTCAGGGACGGCTGGGCTGTGGGGACCACTCCCAGGTATGTTGTTGGCGTATGGACAGGAAATGCAACCGGTGAAGGAAGGCCGGGACTCACCGGCATTACCGCTGCTGCCCCTCTTATGTTTGATCTTGTCGGTATGATGGGATCAGGGGCATGGTTTAAAACACCCTGGGAGGATCTGACAATGATACGTGTTTGTAGCAGAAGCGGCTTCAGAGCAGGACCCGATTGTCCCGAAACGGTTGAAATACCGGCATGTTTAAATGGCTTAAGAAGTGAAGCTTGTCCCTATCACCAGATTATACATTTAAACAAATCAAAAACCCTGCAAGTGACGTCGGATTGCGTTTCGCCGGGTGATATAATAAATGAATCGTGGTTTGTTCTGCCACCGGCCATGGAATATTTTTACAAAAAGAAACACTCTGAATATAAAACACTTCCTCCTGTGTCACAAGGATGTTCTGAAGGCAAAAGTATACCTGTAATGGAGTTTATTTATCCGACACCCAATATTAAAATATTCATCCCGCGCGACCAGACAGGAGAATTAACGAGAGTGATAACTGAAGTTGTACACAGGAATCCTTCAAAAAAGATCTTCTGGCATCTCGATGAAACATATATTGGTACAACACAGTATATTCATCAAATTGAAATACTGGCCGGGTCGGGTAATCATGTTCTCACTGTTGTGGATGAAGACGGAAATGCGATAAGGTGTCAGTTTACGATAATTTAACCCCCCAATCCTCCGTTTTCGGCCCCCCAATCCCGCAAAGCGGCCAGGGGGCTTTTAGGGCTGAAATAATATTTATAAATTTGCCACATAATGAAAAACTCAGATCCCGAAGAATGGTTCCCTGTCGTCGATGAAGAGGGGAATACAACCGGCAAAGCGCTTAGAAGCGTATGCCACAATGGGAAGAGCATGCTTCTTCATCCCGTGGTTCATCTTCACCTTTTCAATACAAGAGGTGAATTATTTTTACAGAAAAGGGCAAGAACAAAAGATATCCAGCCGGGAAAATGGGATACATCTGTTGGCGGGCATATCAGTCCGGGGGAAACTCCCGACATGGCCCTCATCAGAGAAGCCGGGGAGGAACTTGGATTGAATAGTTTTGTACCTGAGTGTTTGGGAAAGTATGTCTGGGCATCTTCCCGTGAAAGGGAACTGGTTAATTCCTTTTCAACGATTTCCGATGAGATCCCGGTTATTAATAAAGATGAAATTGAAGAAGGAAGATACTGGACTTTAAAGGAAATAAAGGACAATTTAGGCAGAGATATTTTCACTCCGAATTTCGAAAATGAGTTCATAAAGCTGTTTTTGCCCTGAAGGTTAGCCCCCTTTAGGGGGGTTGGGGGCATAGCCGTCAACCTAAGGAGTTGAATATAGTAAAATATGGAGAGAATTTAGAACAAAACAGAATGTAAACTATTGATTTAAGCCTGATACATTTCCCCTCCTTTTGAAGCTAATCTTTATAA